>Ga0255158_1000001_pt1 | contig 284050 bp, 390 predicted proteins | sample Atl_Atlam_RepC_8_2_FD_188426 | JGI IMG/M metagenome (GOLD analysis project Ga0255158, IMG submission 188426) | Freshwater microbial communities from Altamaha River, Georgia, United States - Atl_Atlam_RepC_8h | ecosystem: Environmental > Aquatic > Freshwater > River | place: USA: Georgia...
CATTACAACTCAACAAGCACTCAACGAACAGTGTGGGACTCACTACAACTTCTTCCAAGTTGCTACTGCGGGTGATAATCTTTCCCGTCTTTGCCAAATTAAGAATCAGACAGTGACCGTCAAATGACTTACCAAATCACCCGACAACTTCGTATTCACAACATTGAAGATGATTGGTTCTACCAACTTACTGATGATGGTCAAGGTCTTGTAGAGATTAATCAATACACATCTCACGGAATTGAAGAAACTAAAACAGGGGAACCTTTTCACATTCCCAAAGATTGCCTTGAAACCTTTATCTCTGTCCTTCAAGAACTGAAATGAGATACTACGAAAGTAGAACCTACGAACACCAGTGCGACTTTGATGCTAAAAACAGAGCACAAAAAGCATCACAAGATTACTACAAAAAGTGGATAAATCTTCGTAAAGAAGTTCGTAATCTTGTAAGAGAACAAAACCTCACCATTACTCCTGAATTTTCTAAACTGATTGGACTGAAATGACTAACCACATCATTCCCAAAGTCGCATACATTCCTCTGGAATACCATATGTCTGTTGAAGATTTCTTGGAAGTTTGGAAGGATATGGAAATGGAAGATGAACCAACCCAAGAAGATTATGATACTTTTATTCTTGATAGGGGAAAATCGTATTTTTATGATATGAGAGGTGAGATTGAAAACAACATTCGTTTGATAGAGGACAACTGAAATGAAAATGACTAAAGAGGCACAAGCAGTCGCAGATGCTATTGAAGAAGTGAGATTTGACTGGGGTGATATGGAACAATCTCATCCTCATACTATTGCTGTTGCTACTCTTCGTAAAGTTGTAGAAGAACTCAAGTGGATTGGTATTACTGAAAAGAACATTCTTGAACTTGCGAATGAACTGGAGGAACTGAAATGACTGCCTTCAATTACAAAGGATACGGACGCATCTACACTAATCCAGAAAACATTCAAGATGTAGAACAAATCATTCAAGAACTTGATGAGTTTGAGTGGGGTTATTATACAGGAGGACTTGTAGCATCTTGGGATATGTATCCAAATGTTGAGTATGTTGGTAAGTTTGAACTGAATGAAGAAAAGTTCAAACAAATCTGTAAGGAACGAAACATTCCTGTTTTTGTCTTTAATGCTTATGATAATGATTATCCTCGTGGTTATGTCAAAACCTTGAATGTAGAAGAAATCAAAACACTTTCTTATGGAGAACTGAAATGACTATCAAAGTAACTGAACTTCTCAAACTCTTTACCAAAGCAAATCAACTTGATTTGAGTGTTGAGGTTCGTGAGGACAAAGATGGTGATTATGTAGTTCGTATCTATGAAATGTTCCGTCCAGAAAACTTTGATGAAAAGGCAGTCATCACTCAAAAAGGTGAAAGTAACTGGAACAAGGATGGTTATAGTTTTGATTATATGATGGATGTTCTTGATGGAATGTTGGAAGAAAAACGACAAGAAGAAATCAAAGAACAAAAACGACAAGAACTTCTTGCTCGTTTGACTGATGAAGAAAAAGAACTTCTGGGGGTAAAATGACTAACGAAGAAAAACTCAAACTTATCCTCAAGGTTCTCAAAGAATACGCAGAGGTAAAACACTGCTATGAAGGTCTATTTGGAGATGATTATACTCCAAGTGCTGGTAGTTATGATGATGCCTTTGAGGATGGTTGTGCTTATGGTGAGATTACCTTTGCCCGCACTATGCTAGAATGTATTGGTGAAAAGTTTGAATACCCTTGTATGAAAGAAAATGACTGAACCTGAACTGGGACAAATTTTATTTGGAAATCCCACAGAGGAATATAGTGTTCCTCGTGAGAAATGGATGGGTGGTCCATTCCAAATCTTGATTGATGCGATTACAGAAAAGACAGGAGAAAAAGATTATGGATACACTCCACATTTCTCCAACGATTTCTTTATCATCCGTCCTTATTATTGGGGTGATGAAGAAGATGAAATGGATAAACCTAACTTTGAAATCCCAAGTGAAAACTTCCGTTTGACTTGGTATAAGTATCCTTTTAGGAGTTCTTATGCGAGTGAGAAACTTACTCCAAAGAGGTGGAACGACCTGATTCAAAAATGTATTAAGAGTTTGGAAGAATGACTAACAAACTAAAATTTACACAAGTATCACGAGTAATCTGCCCCAAGACTGGTGTTCATCATCTTGATGCGATTGATGAGAATGGAATACACTGGGTTGCTCAACAAGAAATTGGTGTGGAACGGTGGATTACATACAAAGAAGTTTGGAAAAAAGACCCTCAACAACCATTAGACTTATGACTAAACAATACCCAATAGAAGACTGGGAGTTTGTTGAGGAGATTGAAACATCCTTCAACGACTGGTTTTATGGAAATCATACTGAATGGACTTGGACTGTTGAATGGTTTGCGGGAGACTGTTCTGTTGAAGACCCAAAGACCCGTGAAGACCTGATGAGAAAATGGATTTACGCATCGTTCTATGAGGGTTTTATGCGAGGGAAATATGGTAAAATAGAAGAAGAGGTAGAAAATGATAATAAATAAAAGTGTCTATAGGAACCGCAATTCTCTACAGGCAGATTAGGTGCTCTTATGGGCACCTTTTCTATTATAAATAATAATGCGGTTTCTGTAGAATAATGATGACTTCACAAAGTCCAAGAATTTACATATACAAAATTACCTTTGAGGAAGTTTTGTATTACTATTACGGTGTTCATAAAGAAAAAACATATAATGAGTATTATATGGGTTCTCCTATAACAAACAAATGGTGTTGGGAACTTTATACTCCAAAGAAACAAATATTGGAATTATTTGAGTTTAGTGATGAAGGTTGGATAAAAGCACAAGAAGTTGAAAAAAGATTAATACGACCTTTTTTTAATACTGATAAATGGTGTTTGAATGAGGGTTGTGGAGGACAAGTTTCTCTTTCTATTAGAAGAAAAACTGGTAAAAATATCGCAGAAAGAAATAAAGAAAAAAATATTGGTATATTTGTTATGACGCAAGAAGAACTATCTAAAGCAGGTAGAAAAGGTGGTAAAATGGGAGCAAGAACACAAATGCAAAATAAAACTGGAGTGTTTGGTAGAACCAAAGAACAAATGACGGAAGATGGTAAAAAGGGAGCACAAAAAGTAAAAGAACTTGGTATAGGAATATTCTCACTAACAAGTGAAGAATTATCTGCCTCTGCTAAAAAAGCATATGCGAATGGACTTGCTAAATTACCAAAAGAAGTAAGAAGTGAATATGGTAGAATGGGAGCAAGAACACAGATGAAAAATGGAACTGGTATTTTTTCTTTAACACCAGAACAAAAAAGTGAATTAGCAAAAAGAAATAACGCACAAAGATGGATGTGCCTTGAAACTGGTTATGTTTCTAACTCTGGTGGTTTATCAAAATACCAGAAAGCAAAAGGTATTGATACTTCTAAAAGAAAACGAATAGCATAAGGACACTTTACGAACTGGAACACGGGCACTTGAAAACGGATGCCCTTTGTCGTATAATATTTTCATACACACAGACACCTGATGACTGACGAACAAATCCTTAACCTTGCTGAAAAGCATCTTGAAGTATTGGTTGATGATTATGAGGGAATAGAGTATTTTTCTTCAACCAAAAAACAAATGGTTGAGTTTGCCCTAAAAATCCACGAAATGGGTTATAATATGGGAAGAATGGAAGGACTTGAAGTAGGACTGACAAACAATGATTGAAATTGACCCCTCTCTTATTCTCAAATATGATAATCATATTTACTATCACGGAGAAAAGTATCAAAAAGTAGAAGAACCCAAAAGTTTTTATGATAAACTCTGGGAAGAACTTGGGAAGAAAGTTGGATATGGTATTGATTGTGATGAACTCACTGATAGAGTTATGGATTTGATTAGGAATAATATTCCAGAACCTATGGAAAATAAGTATCACTCTGATGTTCTTCAAGGATATAATACGGCACTTAAAGATATAGATTTTAACTTCTATGGATGATATAATCTTCAAAACCAAAGGCAAAGAAACATTCCGTATTCCTTTTCCAACTCCTGGAACCAAATGTCCCGAAACTAAACTTGAAGTGAAAGAAATGACTGAATATCAACCAACTCCACAAACACCAGAACAAGTAGATGAAGGTCTGCGTAATGCTTTTAGACAAGCAATGAAAGATGGTGTGATGGATGCTACTCCTTACCTGAAACAAATGAATTCCAATAAAGAAATTGAACTTCTAAAACAAGAAATCAAAATGCTCAAATCCAAACTTTCCCTTCTGGAAGAACTGGAAAAAACAAAATCACCAGTAGAAGAAGCATACAAAGAGTGGTGGGGGCAATATCCTGAATTGGAAACTGATTCCAAGTATGATGATATGAGGTGGCAGGGTTTCCAAGCAGGTTTTCAGGCAGCATATGAAGAGAAGGTAAGAGAAGATGATTATTATAATGAGGTTATTACACAAAAAAATACTGAACCACAGTGTCCTGATGAACCAGAGTATTATGATGAAGTAGAATGGGATGAAAAAGATAATCCAAAACCTATGGATGAAGTTGTGAATAGATTGGTGAGAAAATACGAAGCACAAAAACTTTTTAATAGATTGGTAGATGAACTTGGTTATGATTTTGATGCTTGTAATGATGTTGTAGATTTGGTAGAAGATTGGTTGCCGAAAGAACAATCAGCAGCAGGAAGTCAGAATGTAGATACTGAATTACTTGTGGATGGATTTAATCACTGTTTGCAGAAAATGAAGGAGATGCTACGATGACTAAACGAAACATAAAACAACAACTCCAGTATTCCTACTATGAGGATATGGAGGATGGTAGAACAATTGAAACGATTGATTATGATGCCTTGATTGAAATTATTGATGATTTGTATGATAAAATTGAAACACTTCAAAGAGATAATGAATTTCTAAAATCTTATGCTTGGGAACGATGACTGACGAACAAATTGATACAATGCTCCAAATGCATAGGTATCTTATTCATTGTGAGATGAGTTATTTGGTTGATAAAACATTGAACCAAGATGACCGTGCTGCCGAACTTCAAGAAAAAGTAAATAACGAAGAATGGACTAAATTTGCTCTATGGTTGAAGAAGATTAGAGATGAATAATGAAATGCCGTGGGTTAATCTCACACAAGAAGAAGTAGAAGAACTCCGCAGAAAAAAACACGAATTAACGGAATATGGAAAACAGAGGTTGAGAGAACTTATCTACAAACAGGATATGAAAAAAATGGAAGATGCTGCAAAAGACCTTGTTCTTGAAAATCTTACGCACGAAGAAATGCTTTCTCTTGCTGAACAAAGAGAAGCAGAAAACAAAGCACTTGAAGCATTAGACAAACTTTATGATGAAAATGGTGAAGGTATGAAACAACTTGCTGAAGATGAAAGAATCAAAGTGATTCAAACCGCTTGTGGTGCGATTGATAAGTATTCTGATGCTCTCAAAGCACTTGCTGAAACAGAAAAGGTAGAGTTGCGAGTAGAGTTGGAAGCAAAGAAAAAAGAAAACTTTCAAGAACTTGCTGATGCTTGTATGAAAGATTATGAACAAAAGTATGGTCGTGATGTATTTCCAGTGGATGAGCATTGGGTGTATATGGTTTCCGAATATTTCGGCACAGGGGAGGGTCAAACTGTGTGTGTTATGATGACACAGGCAAATCCTGGTCATCCTGAAGATTTTGAAAACTCTACCAATAAGTATGTTGCTTGTACTACACAGCAATATCGTGCTGTGAGAGCATTCCATGAGCAGTTTGGCACTTGGTATCTTCATGGTCTCAGATTTCTCACTAAAGAAGATTTCTTTAGTGAATATTCATACTACATTCCTCCAGCAATGATGAAACTTCTCAATAGGAGTTGCTTCAAAGACTTCTACACCCGTGTTCATTACAATTTCTCATAATGACTTACGACCTAAACCAAGAAGCAAAACCATTCTCTTACACTCGTGAAGAGTTGTTTGAGTGTATCACAAAGATTATTACTTATCCTCTTGTGATTACTACCGATTCCGAAAGAGCAAAGGCAGCAGCAATCTTTATGGTTTTCAGTGACTATCTTGGAAACTATACCGAGAGTGATAATAATGGTGGGCATTATGTTTATGAATCTGATGCCACTGACTTTGAGGGTTATGTGATGGAAAGGTTTGGGTATCTAAACTATGGTGATGCAAGTGCAACGGAGTTGATGCGATGAGTAGATTTCAAGAAAATCCTGATGAGATTGTGCTTCAAGACATTCAAATGTTTCATCTTGAAAGTATGAATGAACGCACCCTTTGGATTGGTGTTTATACTGAAGATGACAAAATCTATCACTTAAACATTTCTGCTGATGGAGATAAACTACGTTATTATTGGAGCAATGAAACAGTTTAGAACTTGGTTAGAAGATGCTTGGTGGTCTTGGGGAAATTGTATTAACTTTAGGTTTGTCAATTACAATGACAACATAGACAGGTTAGCATTTTTTGAAGAATTGAATGTTGGTTGGTATCAAGAATACATCTATCCTTATGATGATTGGTATAATCCAACTATCAGTAAAGAAAGAAAGTTGCGACTGGATGAGGGTATCCCCACAATCTATGTGACTGAAGAGCAATATGATGCTCTGATGGATGCAATCAATAATCCACCTAAACTTTCGCAAGGACTGATTGATTTAATGAATCGTAAAACACCTTGGGAGACAGAAAATGATTGAAGTAAAAGAAGAAACTGATGGAACATTTACAATCAGTTGGGATGAAAATGACCCAGTAGAGAGTATCCTTAATACTTGGTCTGAAGAAGATTTCAAAAAAGCAATTGAAACAAATTTAATTAAACTTATGGAAGAGGAAAATAAAATATGATATCGATACTCTAACGGGACTATGGAACGTATAGTCATGTGACACTTTTTGTACTGACCCCAACATTCCCCGTTGGGGTTCAATCCAGGGTATATTACTTGAGTCGGTGGGGGAGGGAACCTCACCAAAACCTGTCCTTCATTTTCAATTTTAATCATGTCTTTCTTCGATCAAATCCGCACTGCTGATCAATCTGCTCCTGTGACTCTGCTTCTGAATGAAGAAAGCATCACTCTCAATGCAGATCAATTCCGTGGTAAAACTGTTTCCCAACTGTTCGGAGAGTATGGTCACACTCTTGGGAATGTCTCTCGCATCAACCGTTTTGTTCTCAACGGTGAGGTTGTTCCTGGTGATACCGTAGTGCGTCCTGGTGAAACTGTGCGGGGTGCAGTTTCTTCCGAAAGCAAAGGTTGATCACAATAACTCTGATTTGAAACCACATCAGTTTTTCTGATGTGGTAATTTTTTATTATTCTACACACTAAATCAATGACTGCTGTTACTGAAGAAATTCAAGATCAAACTGTCCAACAACAAGAAACTCCTAGTGTTCTTCGCACTCGTAGAGATGGTGTGTGGGAAATTTATGATGGTCCTTGGGGTTCTTATCTACGGGTAACTGATGATCCCGAAGCAAATGTAGAAATTACCGAAGATCATCTTAAAAAGTTTGAACTGAAAAAAGATATTCACCGCATCCCTGCAGAACTTTGGGCACGTTGGGTTAAACTTTGTTTCTATTTTGTAGACAAAGTTCCCAACTCTGTGGAAGTTTCTATTCGTATTCTTCGCAGTCAGGAAGATCCTAGTCAATATCGTTTTCTCGTTCCTCGTCAGAAAGTCTCTGGTGCTTCTGTGCGAGTGGAAAACTTTGATGAGGCAGTTGATATTGAGACTGGTGAAGAGATCGAACAGTATCCCCCTTCTGGTTGGATTCCTGTAGGATCTTCTCACTCTCACAATACCATGCAAGCATTCTTCTCAGGTATTGATGACAAATATGAACTTGATGATCCTGGTATTCACCTAGTCATCGGTTCAGTTGACACCAAAAACATGAAGTATACTATTGCATCTTCTGTTGTTGGAAGTCGTCGTCGGTTTGAGTTGCCTTATGATAATCTCGTAGATGCAACTCCCGTGGAAGGTGTAAATTTCCATCCTAAAGTGATTGATTATGTTGATTGGTCAACACCTACTGTAGTTACTCCTAAGAAGTCTGGTGGTTCTTTCCTTAAAGTTCCTACCCAATGGACTAAAAAGGTATCGGATACTCCCAAAAATAACTTCAACAGTATGGAGTATTGGGGTTGGAATGATTCCGATGATTATAATGATCCTTTTTATTGGAATACTTCTTATTCTAATAAAGATGATGATATGGGTTTAGATTCAGTTAAGATCTGGCACATTACAGATACACTTAATGATTTTATGAATCAGAATAAAACTGAAGTCCACAAACTCAATAATCTTAGGGAAGAACTCTATGACTTTTTGAGTGACTTGGAAGTTCTGTTGGATTCTCAAATCGAACAGAACTTCGAAGAACTTATTGAAAGTAACGTATATTGATATACCCCTGGACAGTTTCCGAACTGTCCAGGATTCCCCCATTTAAAGAGAAATGTCTGCTACACTACTGGAACAACCAAGAACGGAAATGTCTGTAATTTTTCCAACTAAACCTGCAACTGTGAAACTGCATCCTCTTCCTAAAAATGCAGAGGCAATTACATATCGAGTAGAAGATAATATTATTCTTTCTGCATGGATGCCTGATGGTTATCATACTGTGCAAGAGCAATATGAAATGACTGATGATGATTTTTACCATGAGAACTGTGAGGGATGTGAACGTAATTGTTATTCATTTCTAAATCAGTATACTGATGAAGAAACTGATGAAGTAGATTGGGATCAAGTTCCTGGTGGTTATTATGGACATTGCAATGTTTATGATGAAGGTTATTGTGGTCAAGATTGTCCTGAAGGTCATGTAAAAAAAGATTCCAATCTGGAATTTGATATTTCTAACATGGTGTTTGAAATTTCACTCACTCATCTTGGAGATTCTGCACGTTTTACTCCAGTTGCTGATAGTGCATATCTTGCCGCAGGTGTTTTTACTAATGATAATGTAAAAAGTACAGAAACTAGGATGCCCGCAAATGTTTTCGGTTCCGAAGACAACCCTGAAGGTATTTGCTGGGGATATAATAGCAAACCACATACTCTCAGGGAAATTGTAACTGAATATTACAACACTCCATTTAACAATGATCTCACACCCATCGAGTGCTTTGAGGAAAATTGTAGGAGTATTCGATCTATGAAAAATCGTCATGACTTCTGCAGTACAGATGATAATTATCTTTGCCAAGGTGCAGATCAACTAATCATGGTAGATGCAGAGAAAAATAAGACTGCATTTTTCCATCTCCTGACTGCAGGATACAAGTCACTATCAAAAGCACCCCATATTATGATACTCCCTGTCAAAGAGAGTACTATTCATAAAAATGGAAATGTATTTGAAGGATATTTGACAGATGAAGATTCTGTGGGAAAGCAGTGGTTTATTACAACTGATGGTCTTTTGATTGGTCAGGTGTGACACTTTTTCAGGTGTCCACTACCCCTTCAAAAGTCCATCCTCACCTGCTATAATAACTTCATAATCAAAAAACAAATGAATTTCACTCCCGACAAAACTTTCGTTATTGGTTCTGGTGGAAGTGGTGGTCATCTTATTCCAGCACTTGCTCGTCTCCTTGCATATCACAAAAATACGCAAGATTCTACTCTAACCGTCATTGATGGGGATGAGTATGAAGAAAAGAATATGACTAGGCAAATTGTTGCACCTTCTCAGGTGGGATTGAACAAAGCACAAGCAATGAAAGACTTCTGTAATTATCAGGGTCTTGAGAACGTAGATTATAAAGCAGATTTCATTTCTGCTTCTACGTTTATTCCAATGCTTCGACGTTCAGAAGCACCTATGGTCATTGCATGTGTAGATAATGATGCAACTCGTCTTGCACTTATCAATGCAATCAATTCAATGCCTGAAGATAAAGACTTTTTCTTCATCACTCCTGGTAACTCTGATGGAGTTGAAGATGTAAAAGGTCAAACTCTTTGGTATGGTAGAATCGGTGGAGTTAAAGTTGGTTGTAATCCTGCTCTAGTGTATCCCAACATTGATAATCCTCAAGATAGTATTCCACATCAAGGATCTTGTGCTCTTCATGCACCTTCTCGTCCTCAACTGATTGCTGCTAATTTTATGGCAGCATCTATTACTCTGATGGTGATTCAAAATCTTTTGGATGGTCAAATTGATCCATCTCAAAGTTCTATGTTCTTTAATCTTCGTAACCTGAAGACATCTGCTGCATGAGGACACAAAAGGAACTGGCACAGTGAACCTCCAGTTCCTCCACAGATGCCCTATAATACACAAGTAATCAACCAATCCAATGTCCACCGAAACTATTGCTGTCAACGACAATCTAGTTAAAATTGATAATGTTTTGACTGCTTTGAACTACCTCCTAGAGGAAGTTCAGACTCGAAAAGAACAAATTGTCAATTCTATTGACGTTGGTGAAAAAGTTCGCAATGAAATCAACACCCGTCGATTCAAAGATGAATTGTTTTATTACATTCGCAATGAATATGGTGAGGGTCTTTGTCGTGAAGTTGCATTTATGGTAATGGAACGAATTGATGATGATATTGAAGCATTTATCAATTCTCGGGTAAACAAAGCACTTGCTGCTGCAGGTGTCAATCTAAACAACAATAACGTCTGATGGAAATTTCAACTTACAGTTTTTCAGGTGATATTATCACCGTCATTGGTTTTATTGGAGTTCTATCTACACTGTTAATTGTCTATACGGCATTTACTAGATATTTTAAAAATGCTCTTCGCAAATAATACTTCTAAATAAATCAACCATTATTATTCACATGGAAAACGTCAAAACTATTAAAGATTACGAAAAAGAACTGAAAACAGAGAAGAAGAGATACGATAAACTTCTAAAGGCACTTAAGAAGTGTACCAGTTCTTATCAGTATGAAAATCTTTATGATGAAATTGAAGTTCTCGCAGAAGATATCAATCAACTTCAAATGATCATCACCGAACTTAGACAGAAGAAAAAGAAAGAGCAGGAAGAACTACTTGAAATTTGAAATGACTAATATCTATTCTGAAATTCTAAAAATGGATAGTTTTGAATTGAATAATAACCCGATGAATGAACAATTCTATAACATTCCATTGACTCCAGATCAACTTAAAACAGTGATGGATCTATTGACAGATGTTGGAGAGAATGCTATTCTCAATGACATCAGAGTTTTTCTAAACGAGGAGTATGGATTTGATTACGTTCCATTTTATGAATTTGAGGACTAAATAATGCCATTGTGCCACTTCTTCAGGTGGCACAATATGCTTGACAAACCACTCAAAACCTGTTATATTAGGTACATAGTCAAGGAGGTTCTTCAAATGATCAACACCTATCTTCTTCACGACGATTACGAAAGTTTTGCTTCCAAGTATCTTGGAATTGATTACGAAGATTATGTGAATCTTCAACTGAGTCTTCCTGATGAAGATGAAATTGAGGAAGTTGAGTACGAAGTTCCAGTTTTTTGATAACTAACTTTCTAGGAAACTAGATTTTTTAAATACTACACTTCATAGTGTAGTATTATTATGGGCAAGTAGCATAATGGATAATGCATCAACCTTCTAAGTTGCCGATTGTAGGTTCGAGTCCTACCTTGCCTGTTAGATTCTAATTAGAATCTAAATTATGCGAGTGAGACTTGGTAGTCAGAGAGGTCTTATAAACCTTTTCCGCCAGATTAGCGGCTTTGAGATGGTTCGAATCCATCCACTCGTATTACTCTAAACTACACTTAGAGTATAAATAAATGTGTAGAGTGATCTAACTCCTATGATAGGAAAATGTAAAAACTGCGAAAAAAACTTTAAGTATTCTCCATCACAAGGAAAAGGAATTTATTGTTCAAATAAATGCCAACAAAAAGATTACTACAAACAAAATATTACCGATTGGTTATCCAAAAAAATAACTGGAAAGGTTAGAGATGGAAGACCAAGTGATTTTGTTAGAAGGTATATGCTTGAAGAAGCAGGATACAAATGTTCTGAATGTGGTTGGGGAAAAGCAAATCCAACAAATGGTATTATCTATCTTGAAATAGACCACATAGATGGTTCAAGAAAAAATGGGTATAGGGAAAATCTTAGAGTATTATGTCCCAATTGCCATACCTTAACTAATACCTACAAAACACTAAACAAAAATATAGGGTATCACAAATCAAGAAAACAACAATTAAATGATTAACTTGCTGGTTTAGCTATCTGGTGAAAGCACCCGACTCATAATCGGTATCAGGTGGGTTCGATCCCCTCAACCAGCACTTAATTTTTACTTACAATGGACTTAATTCTTGCCCCACTTATTTGGTTATACAAACCAAGAGTTTCCCAATATAAGAATTCATGTTCTTATGAAGTAAATGTGGTTCAAGGATCACCAGAGTTTATTGATAATTCTAGTTCATTATTTAAACAATGTCTAAAGTATAGGATACAAGACTCTTTAAATGATAGCACAAGACCATGAAACTGAAAGTCTTAAGTGATTTGCACCTGGAACATTTTACTGCCTGTCAGGTTTATCCTGTAGGTGAAGGTGATGTTCTAGTTCTTGCTGGTGACATTCTTAATGCCAAGCACTTCAAGACTGATGGTTATGTCCACGCAGTCTATGATAGATTCCTGAATGATTGCAGCAAGAACTACGATAAAGTTCTTTATGTATTTGGAAATCACGAATACTATGGATATAATTATGAAGGTGCAAAGAGGAAGATAAAAGAGAATCTTCCTCATAATTTTCATATTCTTGACAATGACACAGTTAAAATTGGAGACTGGAACTTTATAGGTTTCACTCTCTGGACAGACTTTAGAGATGAAAATGCTCTAGAAATGATGGAAGCAGCACAAGTGATGAATGACTATAAAGTTATTCGTATCACTCCAAAGTATCGGAAACTGAATCCAACAGATACTCTCAACTTCCATAAGGATAGTAAGAAGTATCTGCTAAATCAACTACAAACACTGAATGAAAACGTATTTGTCATCAGTCATCACGCACCGAGTTATCAATCTATTCCGCAGGAATACAAAAAGAATGCAAATGGTGCTTATTGTAGTAATCTTGATACTCTTATTCTAAATCATCCACAAATTAAATACTGGGTTCACGGACATACGCACACTGCTTTTGATTATATGATTGAGCAGTGTAGAGTTATCTGCAATCCTGGTGGTTATCCTGGTCAAAACACTGGGCATGATTGTAATATGTTTATTGATCTTTAATTAAAATTATGGCAACTTGGAGAGCAGATCTTTTCGTCAACTCAAGAGTGGGTAGAATCACCACTGAAGTTGAAGCAGCAACATTTTCTGGAGCAAAAGAACAAATTTATGCAAAGCATGGAAATGTTCAACAAATCACAAATTTAAGAGAAGTTAGAAATTCAAACGGGAGTCAAACTTCAAGTGGTGATTACAGTGGATTGTTACCAGCAATAGCAATTCTATTTGTATTAGGATTGATAGTAACTTACTGGTACATTGCAGTTCCAGTCTTAGTGTTGATCGCAATTCTCTATTTTTATGGGAAATCAAATGACTAAAATTAAAACTCTACTTATTTTTTGCATTTTTAGTGCATGTCCAGCAGTAGCACAAGAATATGCTTATATCAATGTGAATCGAGTATGTGCTGCCATCGTTAACATTCCATATGCATCTGATAATTTTACAGATGAAGAATGGAATCAATTTCAAGATTGTGTTAAATTCATTGACAAATTTGACCGTGTAGAGTGACATTGGTGGACACTTCTTCAAGTGTCCATTACACCCAGGATTTGCCCTGGACACCTGCTATAATACTTACATACAAACAAAGGAGGTTTCACATGTCCCCGAAGTTCAAGTTCCCTCGCATCGAAGCAGGTCTTTATCAAGTTGTTAAAGATAAAGAACCTGTTGGACTGATTCAAAAGCAAGTCGATGGGAAGGAAGTTACTTGGTGGATCTATAACACTACCAATGTGGATGAAATTGGTGCTGTTACTTGTGTGGGCAATCCTGATGACCTACTGAGAGAAGCAAAGGAAGTTGCACAAAAATACTTTACTGAAAATTCTGAATCTAAATCTACTGTGGTTGAGCAGGAAGTAGTAGTGAAACCTGAGAAGAAAGTTGAACTTGAGGAAGACTTTTTTGATAGTATGAGTGCATTTGAAGATTTTGAAGATGGTTTTGTTAATGAGGAAGTTGACCTCTCTGATATTGACCTCTCTTACTCTGAAGAAGAGGAACTTGCACTTGTTTAATTTTAATATCTCGGATGATGGGAGCACTTTCCATGAGGATGCTCCCTCTTTTTTTATTGACGATGCAGAAGAATCTGCTTATGAATTTTGCTATGAAGTAGAAATGAAAGCAGCAATGCTTGGTGTAACTGTAGACTACTACCTCATGGAATTTGTATGACTGATTGGAAAGTTAAAGTAGAAACTCAAGATCATCAAATTAGAACTGTTACTGTCCAAGACTTTACATACCCTTCAGATGCAAGTCGTGCAGCACTCGCACAAAGTGCAGGAACTAGAGTAATAAGTGTTACTCCATCTTATCATGATGAAGATGATCCTCGATATAATTATTATTTCGATCATGATTATCATAAATCGGATGTATCAGATTATTCTACAGAAACAAGAACTTACTATGAGGAAACAAAGTTAGATTGGTTTTCTTATTACTTAATTGCAACTTCAATTCCTACTCTAGTTCTATACTTCATCAATCCAGTATTTGCTATCATCTTTAATGCTTTATTCTTGTGGTGGTGGTACAAAAAGTGAACTGTCCATATAAACCCACAAAACAAGATCCCACATGCTATAATAACCCTAAGATAACTTGATTATGAAGCACCTTCGACCTTACCAAACAAAAGCAATTGACATTCTAAAGAAGCATAACAAAGGTAAGGTGATCTTTCCCACTGGTGCAGGGAAAACTATTGTCATGCTGGAAGATGCAAAGCAGAGGATTCTATCTTCCAGCAAACCACTTAATTTTGTAATTGTTGCACCTAAGATTCTTCTTGCTGCACAACTTGCTTCTCAATTTCAATCATATCTGAAAGATCAGGATATTTATATTTCTCATGTCCACTCGGGTGAGAATGGAACAACAGACGTAAATCATATTAAAGTAGGTTGCCAAGTCATCAAAAGCATTGGTAAGCATCATTTCATGTTTACCACTTATCAATCACTTCCTCGTATCAATGATGCAGGAATTGAGATTGACTTCTGCTATTTTGATGAAGCACATCATTCTACAAAGAAAAATAACTTTGTAGGTGTTGCTCAGACATCACATGTCTCTAAAAATACTTTCTTCTTTACTGCTACACCAAAGCACAATGATACTGAGAGTTCAATGTGCAACTCTCATGTTTATGGTGGCAATTTGATTTCAATTCCTGCAACTGACCTGGTTTCGGATGGTTACATCATTCCACCACAGATCAGAACTTATACTGCAGAAACTGCAAGGACAAAGGATAATGCACCATTTGTAGATGCAGAAAATATAATCAATTTTCTGAACAGTATTGATGAGGAAATTCAAAATCCTAAAGTTCTAGTTGCATCTCCATCTACACAAGTCATTGTAAACATGTTCAGTGAGACTGACTTGCTGATGGAACTTTCTGCACGTAACTTTACAGTTTGTCACATCACCAGTAAGTATGGGGCAATCATCAACAATCATAAAGTAACTCGTGAAGAGTTTTTTGAACGTCTCAATGCTATGGGTGCAGATGACAATGCAAGGTTCATTATCTTTCACCATTCGATCATCAGTGAAGGAATTGATATTGCAGGCATGAATTGTGCATTGCTTCTTCGCAATCTTCCTTACATTGATATGGTTCAAACTATTGGAAGGATCATCCGAATGCACAAGCAAGATTATCAAGACATTCAAAACGGATTGATAGTTCCTGGTGACTTCTCAAAGTATCGGAAACCATGTGGCATTGTTTCAGTTCCAGTCAAGAACAACTATGGTGATGCTATTGCTCGTAGGTTGCAATCTGTTGTTGATGCCATCTTTGTAAGGGGTGAAACTCCAGTTGCATAGATATTGCAACTTATAAATTTAATATGCCATTTACTAAGAAATTCCCAAAGTCTGGTGAAACTAAACACATTCGAGTTCCTGCGGTTTATGCTGACCTAGTGCAAGAGTTAATGGAAGTATTTGATAAGAAATTTGATCCAGAAAGAGGTCAACATTTTCTTAGAAAATACATCTCAAGTCTTCGATAATCTTTTCTTTAAGGACACTTCTAAAACCGTCTGTAATACCTCCAGGGGAGGCAGAAAAGTGCTATAGTAGGTTCATGAATGGAAAGACCTATGAACACTCCGAACTGGGTCAAGAACTCAGGAAAACAGAAGAAAACAAAAGGTATTTCTAAAAACAAATTAAAATCCAGAAAACAAGCACTTCAAGCAATTAAGAGGAAATTTGCATTATGAATTGTGTTCTTCAAGTAGGAAAAAATAATACCTCATATTCTAGAGGATATTATTATGTTGGAGGAGAAGATCCAACTCCATATATACATAGAGCAACAGTCTATGATTCAGAAAAAGATTTTGTTAAAGATCTTTTACAAAGTCATGATGATATTTGGAATGTTATTTTCATTTCAGATATTGAAGACTGTAGTTCACAAACTCCATATTTTGATTGTTACGAAAAATCAAGGAGGTTAAATTATGTCTAGAACACATCGAATTATTCCTGAATGGAGACATCCTTTTAAAAAACCAAAAACAACTGGGGAAATTAGAAAAAACGTAGGGTTACTTGCTGATGTAAAGACGGATGATCTTGAATATAGTATTTCTCACCTCAATCGTCTTCATCGTAGTATTCCTATTCATTGGGATGATAAGTACGTTTCTTCTCTCTTTGAAGACAAACACAATTACAAATACAAATCAAAAACACAATAAATAACCATCAAAAGTATTCTAAAGTCAAATGGAACTTAAACTCACTGACAAAGAAAAGAATATTATTCTACAGGCCTTGTATTATTATGAAGATAATAAATGGTTTGGTAACAAAGATGACGTGAATGCATTGATTAAAAAGTTCGAAAAGAGTGAAAAACTAAATACAGAAAATTGGATACTCTGCGACTACTAACATGGTTTATTCGCATACTCCTGGAACTTCATTAGCATTTCTACAATTAGAAAATGCTATTAAGGGAAAAACAAAAGATAATCTTAACGAATTAGTTGGTGAGTTAAAAGTTCTATATGACAAAGCAGTAGAAGTAGATTCTATGTGTAATGATATTAAATCTGGTTCTTATATTCTTTAATATAGTAATTCTCCAAACTCCACAGAGTTGATTATATTCATATTTTGATTATTGTCAATATGGGTTTCCCTACCTGATAATATCTTTTAAAAAACTGATTTTGATGTTAATGTAAAGCACAACAGATGGACTACTTACAAATTGAACCGAATCAAACTATTCTAGTATTGAATAGTTCTTATGAACCCCTTAATTTTACAAATTGGAGACGTGCAGTAGTCCTTCTGTTGAAGAATAAAGCACAAGTATTATCTAATCGTGTTATCAGACTTTTAACTTATGTGAGGATACCTCTATCTAAGATAAGAGCAAATCGACCAACTCGTTCACTTGTCTATAAACGTGATGATAATACTTGTCAGTATTGTGGATCTAGAGAAAGACTAACTATAGATCATATTATTCCAAAATCTCGTGGTGGAGAAGATACATGGGAAAATTTGGCAACTGCATGTTATTCATGTAACATCAAGAAAGGAAACAAAACACCAGAAGAAATTGGAATGTTTTTGCTTAAGAAACCAAAAGCACCATTGAGTAAGATGAACCTATCCCTCAATAAATCAAATATCAAAGAGTGGAAAGAGTACATTTATGTCTAGTGCCACTTTTTGAACTGTCTATATATCCTTCGGTTGGTCCCGATCCCGTGCTATGATTACGGAGTAATCGAAAGGAAAGCATGACTCTCAAGTTCGAGAAAATCGAAGCAGGTCAATATCGCATTGCTCAAGGTAGTGGAATGATTGGTTTTGTTCGCAAACAGTCTGCTAGCAAGTGGGTTATGTATAAATGCACCAATCTTTCTATGCTTGGCAATCCTGTTGCTGTAACAAAGACTCTCAAGGATATGAAAGTTCAAGCAGAAGATATTTTCAGCAACTATGAAGTTCCTGAAATTACTGAAGAAAGTCCTGAACTTGATGCTCTTCTGAATGAAGTTCAATCTGCTCCTGATAAGTTTGAACTTATGAAGGAAATGCTTGAGAAGGGAAATTTGATTGAGTTTAATGAGTACAACCTCGAAGGTGAGCAAGTTCCTTTTAGTGAATTTCTTACTGAAGATCAAGCAGTTGCAATTTAATTAAAATGATTACGGTTGAATTGACTCAAGAAGAGTATGATTCTGCATACAAAGCAATTCGATCTTGTGCAGATTGTGGTTCACCTTCAATTTGGGAACCACATTATCCTTTTTTAAATCGTGTTCTTTTGAAAATGATGAAAGCAGAAGACCCAGAGTATTACAAAAACATTGGTCCTTGGTGATGAATGAAAGACATATTGGATATGAAATAGATTGTGATTATCAGTGGGTGAACATGCTCACAACAATGAAAGAAAAGAATCCACAGAGATTCTATGAGTTTTATGATGATAACACCATTTACCATTATATGGATAAACTTCAGTATCGTCATTTGACTACTGACTGACACTTGTGGAAGTGGCACAGTACATTACCCACTGAGTCCAAATTTACCCTATAATGAGGACATCGAGAAAAGGCAATGACCAACTCAAATCTCTCTAAAATCAAACCCAAACTTCGCACTCAAGGTGTTGTATCAGGGAACTTCGGACGTGCTAAAGTTAAAGCAGGTTCTCCAATGCGTGATCTTGGTGTCACAAATGCCAAGGTAGTTAAAGTCAACACTCAAGAGGAGTATTTGCATCGTCTATATCGTGCTTATGCAGCAGCAGATGATGTAAAATTGAAGAAGTTTATTTTTGATGAGATCAAAAAGATTCTGATTCAAAGGGGAGAATGGTAATGACTGGAATACAAATTGAATGTGAGATTCAAAAAGCAGTCAAGCAGCACTTGCTTGACTGTATGACAAGACCAGAGTATTATAATTATCCTCATGTAGATCTAATTGCAGATTATACTGCAAAGATTGAAAAGATTGATAAATTTCTAGAAATTTTTGATAAGTAACTTGTTTTGATTCCCTCTCTTGAAAAAATGAAACCAAAAATCTACAACATTCTTTCAGAAGCAATAGAAGAGGGAATTACTTTAGGTTATCGAAGAGCACATAAACATGTAGATAACCCATCTGAACAACATATCCTAGATTCAATTCATGATTCGATTATGAATCAAGTTTGTGAATACTTTGATTTTGAGTGACATGACTACATTTGTTGCAGGATTGGAAGTATATTATAATGGGATGTATGGTGTAATAAGACACGTTGATGATCAATACATTACAGTTTGTACAAAACTTGGATATCATAAATCTAAAGATGTGTGTATTGTTGTTTATCGAGACCGATACGAATTGATAACACTTAAAACCGAGTCAGAAAAGTGAGGATGTGCCACTTGTAGAACTGGCACAGTAAAATCCCATACCCTCAGTTTCTGTGCTATGATACTCGTATCAAAGGTTGAAGATGTGCCCTGATTTCAGTGGTAAGTTTCAGTTTTAATTCTCTTTTCTTTTTTTGGTTTTCATCAAAATGCAACTCAATTTTGAAGAACTTGATGCTATCCTTGCACTCATTGAGTTCCATGATGATTGGGATGAAGTTAGTGAAATCATCGGATGCAACATTTCAGAACTCTATGACAAACTCTCTGAAATGAGAGATGAAGTCTGATTTAATAAATTATTACACCCATTTTACACTAAACTAATGCATTTCATCGACTATCTAGAAACTCAGGTTAATTGGAATAAAGTTTTTGGTGTTGTTGATTCCGTCTATTCTGATGATGGATTCAAGTCCAATGCAGACAACTTTATTCGATCTATTTCCATTGAGAAAGCAATCGAAAAGTTTTCAGATGTCGAACGTGTAGATAAAAATGGGTATGATTTTTTGTATGATAAATCAGTAAAGGTTGAAATGAAAGTGGGTAAGAATTTGTTTTATAAAAACAACCCATTTACCACCAAAAAATTCAAAGTTAAGTCTTTTCTTTCCGCAACAAAAACTGTTGAGGATTTTCAACAAGTTAGCACATTCGATTATCTTTTGGTGATTGATCTTACTGCACGTCGAGTTGTAGTTGTTGAAGATGAAGTTGCACGTCCACTTTATGAAAGTGGTGCAGATGGTGCTATGATTCAACTGACCAAAGGTACATTCTATGAATGTGAAATTGGTGAAGTTAATCCTATTGCACCAAAATATAAACTCTCTGAGTTGATTGAGAGTGCATATCAAACTTTTCTTGATTTTTGAGGTTTAGTAAAATGACTTACCAAGATCTTCTTTTGTTTCTTCAGACTCTCGACCATAATCAACTCAAATGTGAAGTTGCAGTTTATGATGAACTATCTGACGTATTGAAAGATGCTATATCTTTGAGAATCACCGATCGTGAAACACATTCAGTGATTGATAAAGATTATCCATATCTTGTAGTCTAATTATTATATGAGTGTGCCACTTGTACAAGTGGCACTGATGCTATTGTGGTGCCTAAGATTCTAGGGTATTATAGATTCATGGTTGAGGAATTCCAATGACTTACATCCCGCATCTGTCATACATTCCATATTTGAAGGTGCCTGAAAATCGGGTGCGTCTTGCATTTGATTGGTATAATAGGAATGTAAACCATCCGATGAACTTTCCGTGCTATGCTTACTGGATTCAGGAGTGTGAAAATGATGGAACCGACTACTAAAAATATGCTTGATACTGTACTGATGATTGAAGACATTTTATCTACAAAACAGATGACTGCTCTTCGAGACATTCTCTACTTCTACAAAGAGTTTGAGTTGGAACTTTATAAGTATCCCCCTGAGGATACTTTGTTCACTGAAACTCAAAGAGAATTATTTAAAATCTTTGACATTAAATGACACACATTTCTTTTACTTCTGGTGAGATTCTAGACATAATTTCTGCACTAGATGAAAAAGCAGAAAATGCAGAAGAATTTGAATATTATGAGTTGTCTGCTTATTACTTAAATCTTGTAAAACAATTTAGGATTGTTTCTAATACATTGAATGAGTATCAACCAGAAAATCGAGTAGCAAATCTTATTCTCACTATAAATTGAGAATTTGTACTCAATAAGTTTCAAAAGGTTGCGAAATAGACTCATCTCTGATACATTATACAAGTACCTTTTAATTTGACTAAAACCATACTAATGGAAGAAACTATCACTACTCATAAATCTGTAAACATTTCAGTCTATTTCAATGATGAAATGGATGACGGTGAAGTACAAGATTTTGTAGATCGCATCCTTCACAAGTATCAACATCCAGATGATGTTGTAAAAGATTATGAATATTGGTATGAATAAAGATTATAAATAACGAGAATACTATTTTTTTAACTATGACTGAACAACAGCAACATCTAATTCAACTTCTTCAGCAGAGAGATGAAATCTCTAAAAGAAATGCTAATGATAGGGAACTTATTCTAAAACTTCAAGGTGCAATTGAATATCTAACCCAAATTGGGGTAACATTGCCCGAACCCCCAACAGAAGAAACTGCAGAAACTGCAGAATCAACTGAAGAAGTTAGCACAGAAGAGTGATATTCTTGATTCAATGTGCCACTACTTTTAGTGGCACATTGAATCTCCCAAGCACACGTTTGGTGTGCTATGATACTCGTATCAAAGGTTTTGAAGTTCTCTTGTTATGACGTTTTTTGAAACCCTGACTAAAGAAGACTATCTAGAAAAGTATAAAGATAGCACAAAGTCAAAAGTTCGATCAAAAATCAATGAACTCCTTGATGACGGTTGTAGTCAGGAATCAATCGAGGAGTTTATTGATATATTTGGTGAAGATCAAATAGAAGGTTTTCATGATTCTTATTGTGGAAATCATTATTCTGGTGCAGAATATGCCAAACAATTTGTAAATGATTGTTGGTATGAGGTGTTTGATAGGATGCCAGGATTTATGGAAATTGACTGGGTAAAAACCTGGAACAATTTAACTGATGATTATACGATTACTGATAAAGGTAACGTTTTTAATAAAAACTTCTGATTTTTACTTATTAGCATGAACTACAAAGTTACTGAGATTGAATTTGATTTCACTGATGATCTTAATGAAGATGCACTAGATTTTGAATCAAAAGATGAAATCTATGATGATGTATTGTCTACCGTTTGGGAAGCAGATGATGAAGATGATCTAATTGAAGAAATCACTGCTGCTCATGGTTGGTGCATCAAGTCCATTGATTATGTTCACGTTCTGAAATGACCGAACTCAAAGATTATTACTTCACTGATGGGCAGATTGACTTTATCATGAACTTTCTCCGTGATAATGCTCATAATCCAGAATACAAAGGTGACAAAGATTGGATACAAGATTTGTCCAATCAAATTGAAGACCAAATTGTCAATCATCCCACCAATGACTAACAGTGACCCAAATTATTCCAAAAATCTCATTAGTTGAGTTTAGTTTCTCGGTAGAAAGTTTTATGGATGAATGGGAGTATTATACTCCTGATGAAGAACCTACTCAAAAAGATTATGATGAATGGGTAATGTCTTATACTTATGAGATATTAAAAGATCCAGACTATTCTCCACATGTTAAATTGATCGAAGATAACTGATTATGTATCGAAACCTTGCTAATTTGAAACAACGGGTCGATGATCTGATTGCAACATATGGTGAAGATGCCAATGTTGCAGCATTTGTCTTCAGTCCTGCTGATGTATTTGAAATGGATGAAAACTTCAATGAGGTTTATCTTCCAAATGAAGATGCAAATGAAGTTCTCTATGAAGTGGGAAACACTGATTACATTTACGAGCAAATTGGTGAATGTATTGATGATGAAATTCGCAGGTTAAAGTTGAAAAAAACCTATTGAATTTGAAATTTATCTAAAAACTCTGGAAATTTGTAATGTCTTACACTCAATTTGTTGCAACTGCATCTCTGTCTGTTGTTGATGACTTTAACTTGAAAAGTTATCTCGATGCAATCTCAACTCGTTCATTAACTGAAGAGAACTTCTTGCTTGAAGAGTATGGTGAAGTTGATGGTAAAATTGATCTCGATTTTGATAGTTATGTTCATCAAGTTGGAGATCGAATTCTAATTGAATGTGACACTGAAGAAGATAATAACAACTCTGAAGTTTGGGATTGGTTAATTGATCAATTTCTTCCTATTATGACTTCTCAATTTGTTGAAATTAAATCTGCAACTGTTGATAGTCGCAATGGTGTTGATATTGATTTCACTCTTTATGGGAAAGATCATAAAATTGTTCAACTGAGTGATTTGGTTGGAAATTATCTGTCCAGTCTTGCAGTTCAGTGATGCGGTGTGCCACTTGTACTGGTGGCACAGTAAATGAGCACGGTGCCCAAAATGTGGTATTGTATAGGGGTGGTGAGGGAAGGGCAACCAACCCACCCCACAAACGTCAAACTAACTCAAACTAAAATGACTGTTGATTTCTCGAAAGATGTTATGCTCGGTATGCTCCGCAAGGGTGCTACTGGCAATCAGATTCTGGACATCCTGAATGTGATTGTGAGTGATAAAGATGCAGACATTGAGGGTGGTTATGCTGCTTTGAGTGACGACGACATCTGATTAAATAGAAACGATAGAGTGCAAGTCCCTGTTACATCCTGATGAGGTGTATCACACTTGCACCATCAACTTAATTCATTTGCTTTTGACTCCAATGTTTGTTGCTTGCCCTGTTACTTTCACTCTTGAAGATGCAGAGTGGTTTGATGACATTGATGAAGCAAAAGAAGATGCACTTGATTGGAGTGTAGAACTCTCTGGTGAGAATGTGATTGTTTATGAAGCAATCGAAGGCAATTATGGTTACGACTTCAAACCTGTAAGTTCTATCTGTGCCTGATCGACAGTGCTACAACTGTCCACTTTCATCCTAATCGGCACCTGTGGGGTGCTACAATAGGTTCATCAACCAAAAAGGAACAATGAATCAAACTCAAATTGTTGATGCCATCCTTGATGCACTGAATAATCTCTATAATTGGGATGTAAATTGCTTTCACTATTGGATTGAAGAACTGTATGATGGTGATGATGAGATTTGGAATAACTGGACTCTAGATAATCTTGCTCGTATTGAGAAGGATGTAATGTATTCTTTCGGTGATTTGATGGATCAGGGTCGTGCCGAACTGATTGGCAAATGAGAAGCAAGACATTAACTTTCAAAGCACCGAACAAGATGCGAACTATAATTCTTATCTTTGCAGTTGCATTTATCTTCTCTCCTGGAGTAAGAAATCTAACTGCAAATACTCTTCACACTGTTGCTGACATTATTTCTTCCAAATGAGCAAACAAGAGTTTATGAAGAAAGTTATTCTTCAAATTCGATTTCTTACCAATCATGGAAGGCATAAAGAAGCAAGTGAATTGTATATCAAGCACTTTGGAGTTTAAGATCATGTGTGACACATGTTTTAGTGGCACACTACACTCCCCAAACCCCCTCTAGACCTGCTATACTGAACGGAGTTCAGACAAACGCAATGGATCGCACCCAAGTTATTGCAAAGATTCAGTCGATTCTGAAACTGAAAGAAAACACCACGTTTGATAGTGAAGCAGATGCTGCTGCAAAGATGATTGATAAACTTTGCAAGCAATATGGTGTAACTATCGGTGAAGCAACTGAAACTCAAGTTTTTGATGAGGAGTTTGCATCATTCAAACGTCTAAATACTGCACTTTCTCTTCTTCTCAATGCTGTTGCTACTTTCTATGATGCAAAAGCATATTTGAAGAATGGTGATAACAAGTCTCTGCAAGTGATCGGTAGTGAAGCACAACAGATTCAAGTGCGACTCTATTATGATTACCTTGTTCAGGTGATGGAGAAAGAGGCAGAAGTTGCACATAAAGCAGAGAAAGTTATGGCAGAACTGACTGGTGCAACTGTATCTCGTAGTTTCAAGATTAACTTCCGTAAAGCATTTGCAGAAAAAGTTTTTGAACGTCTGCAAGATATGAAACGTGAAGAAAATCGAGTACATGATGATGCAGAAGCAGTCGATAAGAAACTTTCTACGATGCGATTCGGTCGTGCTCGCAGAATGAATGGTGCTAACGGTGCTGGTGCTTTTGCTGGTTCAAACGTTGGTGCTGGTGTATCTCTGAACCGTCAAGCATCTGGTTCTGTTGCAAAACAACTGTGTGGAGTGTGAGTTAATCTCACTTCCTTCTTTTCCTTTTATTCTTAATATCATGAACGCACAAATGACTGTTGATGAATGTAAAGTAATGTGGGTTGTTGGAGCACTCGAACGACTTGCAACTTTGGGTTTGATTGGTGCTGATATTCCATTGAAACTTACTGCTAATGCAGTAGAAGATTATCTTGAAATTGATGAGCACAGGGAACTTCTGTTCGATTCTGATTTTGAAATTGCAAGTATTTTCAATGCGATTGCCAATGATGAAACTGACACAGATCCAGATGACATTAAACCAATGATTGAACTTCTTCTGGAGTATAAGAACAACCGAACTGAGGTTGTAAAGTATGCACTGTCCCAACAATTTGTTTGATTATCATGACACAAACTGTAACTCTTAAATTTAATCTTACACAAGAAGATTTCGAAGACATTATTGATGCTGCAGGTTACTCGATTGGTTACTGGGCAACCGAAGGATTTATAACTGGAGAAACATACAATTTGATTGATGCTGAGTTTGAAACATTTGAAATCACCAAAGATCAAGTTGAACTTGCCATGGCAAATGTAGTCAATGGTGAGTATGATGTTTCTAAAACCATTCAAGAAAGTGTAACAAATGCCATTACACAAAATGAGTTTGGTGAGATTGATGGTGATTGTGCAGATGTATTGATTCAACTCTGCTGTTTTGATGAAATTGTCTATGCTTGAGTGAGTTGTTGATGTCATGTGCCACTTGTTTTAGTGGCACAATAAATGAGCACAGACCCCTCTGGGGTGCTATAGTGAACGGAGTTCACAAGGATGAGGAATGACCACTTTCACCATCAATAAAAAGGGTCAAGAAATCTCTTTTGAGAGCAAGTTTAATACTTTGGAAGATGTAAAGTCTTATCTTGCTGAAAATGTCAAATATAATGATTTTGTCGATAGTTTATTATCCAAGAAAAGTGTATCTGTATCGCAAGTTTCTTGGATGCACTATCTCGCAACTCAAAGTGTGATTGATTCTGAAACTCCAGTTGAGTTTGGACCTTACAAGCAACTGGTCAACAAAATGTATGATGCAGGTGCTTATCGTGCCAGCAAGTTTCAAGTGAGACTGCCTGGAATTACTCTGAGCACTGTAACTAAAGGTGCCAACATTGGTTGTATTTATCTCTTTGAAAACAACTATTATGTTGGTAAGATTACTGCTACTGGTGAACTGAAAGGTAATGTCAGTGATGATGTAAAGAATTTGCTAGAAGATGCCAATGATAATCTTCTGCAACTGGCAAAGATTTATGGACATGAGACTGGTTCTTGTTCAATTTGTGGTCGCACACTAAATGATCCACTCTCTATTCAAATGGGAATTGGTCCTATTTGTGCAAAACGTTTCTCCTGATTTTTAATTCTAAAAAATGACAAATTTTAATCGTGACCAACTGATTTCTGATTATGTTGATCAGATTCTTGATAACATGACTACCAAAGATTTGATGCAAATTGTTGGTAGTCAACTCGAAGAAAATCTTGAATCTTATTCTGATGAAGAACTTCTAACTGAAATTGGTGATCATTACCCAGAACTTCTAACTGACTGATTCTTTATTTTTTCATAGAATAATGTTTGATCAACTTGTGTTTGAAGCACATCAGATTCCTGGTGCAATTCAAGGAAAGTATAAGTTCAGCAATGATTGGAGTATTTCTGTTGTTGCTGGACTTCCTGGAAGTGGATTGTATGGAAATGTGACTGATAACACTTATGAGGTTGCAATCTTCCGACCGAATGGTAACATGACTGAAGATGTAATTGGTTGGAATACTAAAGAGGAAGTAAGTGCAATGATGAAAGTTCTTGTGCATCTGTAAGCATACCCATCAGGGATGCTGATAGGTAGAAGAACCGTAGACCCCTTGACAAGCACCCAGATTGGTGCTATGATGAACGGAGTTCAGAGATGAGTCAAGTGACTTCTTTCAGTCAAGTGTTTGAGAAAGAGATTGAAACTGCCTGGAATGAAACTGTTTCTGATCTGACTCCTGAACAGAAAAAAATGCTGATGAACTCTACTCCTCAAGATTGGGCACAAGCAATTTCTGATTGTGCGAAAAGTCCTGAGTTTTGGATGAGTGTTGGTGCTGCATTTGTAACTGGAATTGCTCAAGGTTTCAGTAATGCAATGAATGACCTGTAAGGTATCATCCACTCACCTGAGTCCAATGATACAATGTGCCACCTGTAGCACTGGCACAATACACCCCCCAAACCCCTGCTGGGGATGCTATGATTACGAAGTAATCAAGGATGACCTGATGACTGCTGCACAACGGATGGAAAAGCAATTCTTTTGCAATTTCATTTCTCTTATCAATGAGGTGCAAGGTAAGCAGAAACTTCCTTCTCAACTGAAAGGAAATCGTAAATCTGCTTGGTGCAAACAAAGCAAAAATCCCAAGCAAAAGAAAGATGCACTCTCCCGAGTTTGATTTCAAAATGATTCAATCCATTGCTGAAATGATTGTAGAATCAAAAGATGATTCTCAAACTGCAATCAACATTCAAGAGATGCACAAAACACAAGAAGGTGCAGAAACTCTACGATTGATTGTAAGAGATAACATTGCAGGTGCTGGTGATATAATTGCCAATGCACTTTGGAATCAACTCTAAATCCCATCTGTCCCACATAAACAACAAAAACTCATGATTCTTCGATTTACGCAAGACATTCAGACCAAACAAACTGTTTATGTTGTGTGTGATAATGATGGAACACCCAAAACATTAACAACTGATATTACAAAAGCAATTCAATTGACACAATCAAAATGACAATAATTGCATTGATTGGATTGATTGTTTTACTCATCATTGGTTATTCACTTTTATCCATTTAATGATTACATTTGCCTGGATACTTCTTATAGGAAAGACTCTTACAGCAATCTGGGCATTAAGTTTAGTATGGAAAGAGTATCAAAATTACAAAAAGAAAAAGGCACATTATGACTGAAGAAACACTGAATCTCTTTATTGAACAAGAAGAGAAAAGACAATATATTGAAGAAGCAGAAAAGTTGAATATCACTGTTGAATACTACATTCTTGAGTTTCTAAACTGACTTATGACATACAAACAATTCCTTGATCTAGCAACACAATATCATCAACAATATCCAGAGATGAGGAAAGGTCAAGCATTTATGAATTGTCTTTATCAAGTCAATCCATACTTGCATGATTTAATCTCCACTACTGAGTTTGATTGTTTTTATGATAACTCACGTTATTGGAACTTTCTTCAAATCGTAGAAAAAAACATTACTGATCAAGTAGAAAACAAACGTTTTAACTTACCAAAAGTAATTAAATTGTATTGATTATTACTTGTTTAAAAATGTATTAAAAAATATATTGTTGTGTTTATATTAGTCTGATAAGATGTTGTATAAATACTCTGTTTTATTTGCCTCTGTACTGCCTTATAGACTCTATCTATTCCCTTATAGACTCTATCTATTCCCTTATAGACTCTTATGAGTACCTCAATTAAATGGTGATATTTATAGTCATCTAAGGCTGCATAAGTATAGCACACCTCTAAAAATCTGTCAACCCCCCACAAAAACTCTAAGAACCCAGCAAAAGTTTTCCACAGGTTTCGGAGTAAACTCAGTGTTTGCAATGCTTTATAAGAATTGCCCTGTGGAAAACTTTATAAAATCTGTGGAAAAACCTGTGGAAAACTATGTCAACCTGTGGAAAACTATTAGAATCTCAGCATGAGTCTCTGATGTGGTGTGCCACTTGTGAAACTGGCACAGTAAATGAGCACAGACCCCGATCTGTGGTATTATTAAAGGGTGGAGGGAGTGCCCACCACAAGTTCACAACACTAACTCAAACAAAATGCAAGTTCAACTCTCCCGTGATCTGATGCTTGGTATGCTTCGCAAGGGGCAGATTGGTTCTCAGATTCTTGCAATTCTTGATGTAATTACTTCCATGGACCCTGAGACTTCTGAGGATGAGGAAGTGCCTGCTGCTGCCTGATAAGATCGTTCATCACTTCGATATAATGCAACATCGTTCACTATATCTGTGGTGAAATCATTATCTTCGTGGTACAATGCATCATGAACAGTTCGTCTATGAAGTTCGTTATTAAACAACCTCTGAGACAATGAACTTCGTGGTAATTCTCATACGTGGGGGACTTCGTTATTCTGAACTCCCAGAGAGTTACTGAGTTTCATACATTTGCCGCAGTATAATACAAACTGTTCGTCCATTAAGTTTTCTTAATGTATGGACAGTTTTTTATACTATTGACAGCACATAGAAGTTCGTGGTATAATCTTAGGGCAATCAGTTCGTTATATGAATTGTAGTTGCTTCGTGATTGTGTTTTTATGATGAAGTTCGTCAGTATTTCATACGTGGGGGACTTCGTTATAAAAATCACACAGTATTGTTAATATCTTATACGTGGGGGTGTTGGGTATAAAAATCACTCTTCGTTGTTATACACGAATAACGAAGTCTTCGTTGATTCTTATTAAACAGCACTGTTTAATTCTTATTGGCAGTTATTTCTGATTGTTGTTGATTGTTATTATAAACCGATGCCCCCGATATATAAAAACAAGGGTCCCTTATAAGCTATAAACGTTCACCAACGGGCATTCAATTGTCACTCACTTAAAAAAATTCCGAGGGATAAAAAGAAGTTTCAAAACCTCGTGCCCTAAAAAAATTTTCCGAGAAAATTTGAGAATTCTGTAAGATTTTTGCAAGGGGGGCACCTCTCAGAAAAGTCGAAGAATCAGAATTACTATATAATCTTTGAAAAGATGTAAAGAAGAATAAAACATGGAATTAAATTTCGATGAATACGAGAGAGACTTGCTGATTGATACAATTCAGTATAGATTAGAATCTGACGAGGAGTTAATTTTAAGTGAGAGTTTGAAGGATGAATTACAGGACCTTCTCAGAAAAGTAGAAGACGATGAATACTTATAATGTATCAGTAAATGGTAAAGAAGTACTTACACAAATACATTCAGAGGAACTTGAAGGATCTCTTAAAATATTGAGAGGATTGGTATGGGCATCTGGTGGATCTGATAAGGATATTGAAGTATTTCTAAATAACACAGACACGACGACTTGACTTGTTGTGGTATAATAAAAGTAGTTAATCAATGAAATTTTTATGGCAAAAGGTTTTACAGTAAAAGCAAAAAGTCCTGAAGTATCTTCTGACGAGTTTGATATCAGTGCAGCAAAAGAATCAATTAGAGGTAAGTCGATTGTATTCTGTTTACCTGGACGGGGAGTTTCATATACATATTTGAAGAATTTTGTTCAGTTGTGTTTTGATCTTGTACAGAATGGTGCGAGCATTCAGATCTCACAAGATTATTCTTCCATGGTGAACTTTGCACGTTGTAAAGTACTAGGTGCAAATGTTCTTCGTGGACCAAAGCAAGTACCTTGGGATGGAAAACTTGCATATGACTACCAGTTGTGGATTGATAGTGATATTGTTTTCAGTACTGAAAGTTTCTATCGTCTCGTTGCAATGGATAAAGACATTGCTGCTGGTTGGTACTGCACAGAAGATGGAAAAACCACGTCTGTTGCCCACTGGCTCGAGGAAGATGACTTCAAGAATAATGGTGGAGTTATGAATCACGAGACTCTTGAGAGCATTTCTCGTCGTAAAAAACCCTTTACGGTTGATTATACGGGATTTGGATGGGTTCTGATTAAGAAAGGTGTCTTCGAATCTCTTGAGTATCCCTGGTTTGCACCGAAGATGCAGGTCTTTGATAGTGGAGAGGTTCAAGATATGTGTGGAGAGGACGTTTCGTTCTGTCTCGATGCAAAAGAAGCAGGTTTTGAGATTTGGTGCGATCCTCGTATTAGAGTTGGACATGAAAAGACTCGGATTATCTGAGAATCTTTCTTGACGAACGTTTCTGAAACTGTTAAAGTGTCTTTCATAAGGCACTTTTTTTATTCTGATGTGTTCTTATTGCGTTTTTAAGTCTTATATGCGTTAAAAATGCGTTAAAAAAACCAAATTGGAGATATTGAAGTATGGCAATGAATAAAAAAACGATGAAGATCGAACCAAATCCCAAAAATACTCGACAGGGACAAGGTAAAAACACAAAATATGCTGCAACTTCACGAAATCGAGCAAAAAAAGCATATCGTGGACAAGGAAGGTGAATGTATTGTCTTGAAGGGAACGACGAGTGGACTCAATTAGACCCTCAAGACATCTGGGTATACAATAAATTACAACTAAGTGCCCTTTTAGGGTATCAATGTGGTCCCGTAGGAACGTCCGTACCTTCCTCGGGACTTTATATTGTCCGTCCAGTGATGAATTTCTTAGGAATGGGTCGTAATTCTCGAATCGAATACTTAAAAAGTAGTACCGATCACCTACATCCAGGTGAATTTTGGTGTGAAGTCTTTAAAGGTGAGCACTTAAGTGTTGATTTTTACAAAAAAGAATGTGTTTTAGTCGTAAAGGGTCATAAAAATCATAAAAATCCACTATATAAATGGTCATGTTGGTCTAAAATTAATAAGATAATCGGATTTCCTCCGATTTTGTCTTCATTAATTGGAAATTATGAGTGGATTAACTGTGAATTTATAGGAAATAAGTTAATTGAGGTGCAATTGCGTCGAAATCCAGATTTTCGATATGAAAATACGATTGCAATACCTGTATGGAAGGGTGAAAAAGTTAAAAATATGAAAAATTATCGTTTTATTTCTGATCCTGACTATCAGAGAGAAGGATTTTATGTAAAATAAATACTAAATTGGGAGATTTATGTAAATTGGAAAAATTCTCAATGGGTAATCACCTCTTACTAGAGGTTTATAACGTAGAATATACATTACTTAACACTTTAGAACCGTTACTAGAAGTCATGCAGAATGCCGTCTGCCGTGCTGGTATGACCATTCTGAATACTTCTAGTCATGTGTTTCAACCACAAGGTCTAACGGTCGTTCTAACCCTCTCTGAGAGTCATTGCTCTTTACATTCATGGCCAGAACAGGGTTGTGCTGCAATAGATGTTTATACTTGCGGTGAAGGAAATCCAAAAATAGTTGCAATTGAACTTTTAAAATATTTTAACTCAGAAAACTATAATCTTCGTGAGTTAGATAGATAAAGTGTAGGAGATAGCAACCTCCTTTATAAAAGTTCTGTTTTTATTTTTAAAAACAGGAGCTAACCAATGTCAAATTTACCAGTAGATAGAGATTCAAATTATATGAGAGAAATGTGGGGAACCGCAAAATTAGTGACTGACTATCAGGCAGATTCAAAGGTATTACAAGAAGTTGTTCATGATATGGCACCTTCTTATCGTTTGACAAAACAATCAGAACTTCATGAAAGAATTAGAAATGATGAAGACTATGATGATTGGAGTTATGGACTAGAACCTTCTTATACAAATCATCCATAATTTTGTAACTTATCAAAAACATCATAAATATTCATGATTATTTCTTTATAATCTAAATGGGTCTTAAGATTTCGAGGGCATTTAAGGATATTAGTCTGTCTTTTAGTAGACATCCTGTGACTAATGATATTCTTGTCCTTAAAAATGAAGACGCAATTAAGAAAACAGTGATTAATTTAGTCAGAACACGTATTGGAGAGAGGTTCTTCAATAGTTTATTGGGGACCTCTATTGCAGATGCATTGTTTGAACTTGCTGATCTAGATTATGTAACTTTATATAAAGAAGAGATTTATAATGTCCTAAGAAACTTCGAACCCCGTGTCAGAGTTAATAATGTAGAAGTTCAAATTGAAGATGATACATATGATTTAAATATTAGAATACAATATGATATCATTGGATTGCCATTTCCAGCACAAGAAATAGAATTTTTACTTCAACCGACTAGAATATAATGTCATTCAATCAGTTTACCAATTTAGATTTTAGTTCATTACGAACTCAAATCAAAGAATATTTGAGATCTAACAGTAATTTTACTGACTTTGATTTCGAGGGCTCTAATTTCTCAACTCTGATTGATCTATTAGCATATAATTCTTATATTACATCATTTAATACGAATATGGCTGTCAATGAGGCATTCATTGATAGTGCAACCGTTCGTGAAAATGTTGTATCTCTTGCTAGAAATATTGGATATGTTCCACGTTCAAAAAGATCTGCAAGAGCAAATATTTCATTCTCAGTAAATACTACAGGATTTAATTCTAAGACTGTAACTTTAAAAGCAGGAATTGTAGCATTAGGTGCAGTTGAAAGTGGAAATTATATTTTCTCTATCCCACAAGATAAAACGGCAGTAGTTGATAATAATAATATTGCTACATTTACTGATATTCCCATCTATGAAGGAAGTTATCTAACAAAGTCATATGTATTAGATAATTCACAAACAAATCAAAGATTTATTATTCCAAATGCTAATGTAGATATATCTTCCGTTAAGGTTTACGTTACTGATACCAAAACAGAAGAATACAAACTATACTCAAATATTTTTGAAGTTGAAAGTACCTCTAGAATCTTTTTGATTCAAGAAATCGAAGATGAAAAATATGAGGTTATATTTGGAGATAATATTTTAGGAAAGAGACCATCAAATGGAAGTTCTATTGTTATTAGTTACATCGTAACTAATGGTAAAGAAGCAAATGGATCTTCTAGTTTTACATTTTCTGGTGTATTGATTGATAATAATCAAAATAAATTAACTACAGGAATATCTGATCTATCAACCACACAATCTGCAGAAAATGGTGATGATATAGAATCTGTAGATAGCATTAAGTACTTAGGACCTAGAGTTTATTCATCTCAGTATAGAGCAGTCACTGCAAATGATTACAAAGGTCTAATACCATATATATTCCCTAATGTGGAAAGTGTCACTGCATATGGTGGTGATGAATTAGATCCACCAGAATATGGAAAGGTCTTCATTTCAATTAAACCTAGAAATGGATCATACATATCTCAAATTACAAAAGAAAGTATTAAAAAAGATTTAAAACAATACTCAATTGCTGGAATTAAACCTGAGATTGTAGATTTAAAATATTTGTATGTTGAAATGGATGTAAATGTTTATTATAACAAGAGTTTTGTCTCACGTCCTTTAGATATTCAATCTGCAGTAATTAATACTCTTAAAGAGTATTCAACTTCCACAGATTTAAATTCTTTTGGTGGAAGATTTAAATATAGTAAAGTTATATCATTAATTGATAATGTAAATTCTGCAATTACATCAAACATCACAAAAATAAAGATAAGAAGAAATTTACAACCAGCTTTAAATAGACTGGCAACTTATGAACTTTGTTTTGGTAATCAATTCCATCTTAAGAGAAACAAAAATGGTGATATGACTGGTTATAATATTAAGTCTACTGGATTTAATATAAAAGATGTAGAAGGAACCGTATACTTAAGTGATATTCCAATTGATGATGAAAAGGGATCTATATTCTTCTTTAGAATTAAAAATAATTTACCAGTGATGGTAAGCAAAAATGTAGGTACAATAGATTATAAGAAAGGTGAGATTCGATTAAATCCAGTTATTTTTACAGGAGTGTCAAGTACTGAAGGTATTGAAGTTCAAGCAATTCCAGAATCAAATGATGTCATTGCTTTGAGAGATATATATTTAGAACTTAACATGGCAAATACTGTAGTAAATATTATAGAAGATACAATTGTTTCTGGTGAAAATCTATCAGGATCAGATTATGCAGTAACATCCAGTTATGTAAACGGAGAGTATACAAGATAAGATGTCAGACATAAAGAAAGTAAAAATTCAGAATATTATTGAGAGTCAAATTCCAGAATTCTTAAATGAGGAAAATCCTCTTTTCAAAGAATTCTTAAATCAGTATTACATATCTCAAGAATATCCAACAGGTGCAATAGATTTAGCAACAAACATTTTAGAATATAAATCTATTTCTGGATTTAATAATGAGAAATTTTTCAGTGCCTTTGTACCTCCCGTTGTAACGAAAGCAATTCTTTCAATAGATGATGTTATTAATGTTTCCCATACAATAGGATTTCCTGATAGTTATGGATTAATCAAGATTGATGATGAAATTATTACATATACATCTAAAACAAAAACAACTTTTGAAGGTTGTGTAAGGGGTTTTAGTGCCATTGATAAGATCCCATCTGATTCACAATTAGATTCAATTTACTTTACTTCCACTGAAGCACAGGATCACCCAATAAATTCATCAATTAATAATTTGAATTTATTGTTTTATCAAAAGTTATTTGAAAAGTTTAAGTTCCAATTCTTACCTGGATTTGAGAATAGAAACTTTGTTCCTGGAATAAACTTACAAAATATTTTAACAAGGGCAAAAGATTTTTATACTACTAAAGGTACTGATGTATCATATAAAATTCTTTTTAAAATTTTATATGGAGTAGACATAAGTTTAATTAAGCCTCAAGAATATATGCTGAGGCCTTCTGATAGTAATTATTTTGTTACTAAAAATATTTTAGTTGAAAAAATCTCAGGAGATGTCAATCCTTTAGATCTTGATGGTAAAACATTATTTCAAAATATCCCAAATGTAGGTACTGCAAGTGCTGCAATTTATAATGTAGAGTATAGACCTGTTGAGGGTAGAAATTTTTATGAAATATCTTTAGATTCTACTTCATTCATTTTTGATTTTATATCAACTAAAAAGACAAATTTATCAGAATCTGAACCTTTAAATACAAATTCTCTTTTAGTTGATAGTACTATTGGATTTCCAAAATCTGGAACATTACTAATAAAAACTAAAAATGCAAATATTCCCATAGTAGCTAATTACTCAGATAAGACTGCAAATCAATTTTTAAATGTTTCTGGAATAGTCGCACCACTAAATGAAGGTGATGAAATTATTGAAAATAATTTTGCATATTCATACCTAGGTTCAGATATAGTTGAATTTAGAATACTGAACATTATAGATACTGTCGATTATTCACAATCATCTAATTTAAGAGTAGATGATAGAATCTCACTATCTACATTTGGATTAGATCTCTTAGATAAACCGGAATTTAATTCTTGGATTTATAATATCCCAACAACTCACAATATACAGTCAGTAACACCAACATCTGAAGATAGTATTTGGAGAATTGAACTTAAAGATGCAGTAAAATTTACCATAGGTGAGTCTATTAAATTATTAAATCCAGATTTTCCTGATGACAATGAATTGATTGTTACTGTAAGAACTACTATTAATACTAAAACTATAGAAGTTTTAAGTCCAGTAGTTATTACAAATAAATCTCAAATTAAAAAAATTATTAGAAAGTCCAATGTATTAGCATTTCCTGAAGTTAACAGTTTGACCTCAGGAGTTCAAAATACATACTCAGATGAGCAAGTAAACAATTTATATGTAACATCATCTGGATTACCAGATTATCAAGTCTTAGCTGATAGTAGAGCAGTTCGAGTTAGTACTCCTCCGATGCCAGTTAATGCTGGATCTGCTACTACTACGATTCTTAATACAGATAAAGTACATAGATTTTATACTGGAGAAAAAATATATTATTTTCCATCATCAGTATCCGGAATTATTACTGGGCAATACTATGTTACTACAGTAGGAAATAGTAACGATAGTTCCCAAATTAAACTTTCTTTAAGTAATAGTGATCTATATTCGGAAAAATATATTAATGTAGGATATGGAGTAACTAATGATTATTTTGTAAAAAATGATTATGAAAATAAAACTCTAGAGCATCAAAAACTATTAAAAAAAATTACTTTAACTAAAGAAGAAAATACATTAACTAGTCCAGAAGAAATATCGACAAATAATAAAACTGTAGGAATTTTAGTAAATGGAGTAGAAATTTATTCATCTACTCTATATGATGAAAACATCTATTATGGAAAGTTAGATAATGTTCTCATCACCAATAATGGATCTGGATATGATGTAATTAATTACCCCAAAGTAGATGTATTCGATTCTGAAGGATATGGTGCAAAAGTATGCCCTTCAATTACAGGATCTGTTAAAGAAATTAAAATAATACGTCCAGGTATAGGATATCAATCTAAACCTAAAATTTCTATAATTGGTGGAAATGGATCAGGTGCAGTTTTAAAACCAAACTTAATAAAATCTAGAATTACCTCAGGATTTAGAGGTGATGGTAATGGTGTAAACCCATCTACAGATGTTATAACATTTGTAAGTAATCATAATTTTGACGATGGTGAGCAGGTTATATATTTAAATAATTCAAATTCTCCTATTTCACCATTACAAAATAATTCAGTTTATTTTGTAGGAAGAGAAAATGATACTCAGATTAAACTTTACGAAAATCGAGAAAATGCTGCTAAAAAACAAAATAATATCAATTTAGTAGGAATAAGTTCAGGATTTCATTATTTTAGAACACTGAATAGTAAAAATACAATAACAAAAATTTATGTTGAAGATTCTGGATCAAATTATTCAAATAAATTCATAAGAGTACCTTCAATCCAAAGTACAAATGTAAATGAAGTTAATGGTGTAAACACTTTTGACAATTATATTTTTGCAAAAAATCACACCTTTAAAGATGGAGATTTAGTTGTATATTCATCTACTGAAACTGAAATAGTAGGATTGAATACAGAAACCCAATATTATGTTCATATAATCGATGAAAATAAATTTAGATTATCTTTAGCAGGTGTAGGTAATAGTACAAATATAGAAAATTATAAAAATAAAAAATATGTAAAATTTAATAGCATTGGAGTAGGTACTCATACTTTTTCATATCCTCCGATTCAAATAGTAATCGAATCTGTTCCTGAAATATCATCTTCAGAAATTATTGAACCTATCTTAGAACCTGTTGTCCTTGGATCATTTGACAATATTTTTATTGAGGAAAGTGGGTTCAAATATGGTGTACCAAATATAGTAAACTTTCATAGAAGACCAAATATTGGAATATCTAGTATTACTTCAGAAGCAATATTAAAACCAATTGTACTTGATGGAAAAGTTGTTGATATCCAAATTTTAAGTCATGGAGCTGGATATACTAATGATATAGATGTAGTAATTTCTGGATCTGGAAGATATGCAGAATTTAAACCAATTGTAGAAAATGGTGAGATTTCAGATGTTATTATTCTCAATGGTGGAATTAATTATCTTCCAAAAAATACTGAGTTGAGAATTAAAAGAAGAGGTATAGACGCAAAGTTTATTGGAAATATTTTTGAATGGAAAATAAATCAAGTAGAAAAAAATAAAAGATTACTTACAAATTCAGATGAAGGAGTATTAGTTCCAAGTAAAAATCAACAGTATGGATTACAATTTATAAATTTCTACCCACCGAAATTATTAAGAAAGAGTTTAAATGATCACTTAGATAATCAAAATAGAGAAGTATTGACTGAACTACATTCACCAATACTTGGATGGTCATATGATGGATATCCAATTTATGGACCATATACTAAAATTGGATTAGAAATGACTAAAGTGAGAAGTAGTTATCAAAAAAGAGTAGAGACTGATAGTAAACTTAGACCTATTGGACAGGGATTTCCAGATGGATTTTTCATACAGGATTATCAGTACGATTCTTCAACTGGAGATTTGGATCAATATAATGGAAAATTTGTAATTAATAGTGATTTCCCGAATGGAACATATGCATATTTCTTAACTATTGATAATGAAATAAATTCAAATCCCGTTTATCCATATGTTTTTGCAAGTGAATTAAAAAATTCAATTATTAAAGAGAACACTAACCCTGCCTTTAATCAAGATTTAAATATTTCAGACTTAGGATTGATTAGAAATGTTGGTCCTTACTATATAAATTCAGTAAATTCAAATTATAATTTAATAAACAAGGTAAAAGATTCATATAGACAAACTTTTATAGTTAATGAAATAGAATCTTCAGGAATTGATGGGATCAATGTATATAATGCGGGGCAAGATTATAAAGTAGGAGATATTATATTTTTTGATAACTCTGGCACAGATGGTACAGGAATTTCTGCAGTAGTATCTGGAATTAAAGGAAAAGATATTTCAAATTTACAAGTTGGAATTAATACTTTTAATGAAACTACTTTTATAAAATCATCTAATAGAATTACTGGAATTACAGAAGTTCCACATGGATTTAGAAATGAAGATAGAATTGTTGTATCTTCAATGTCTAATATTGATTTTAGATATCTAGAAGGATTTAGACAAATTATTGTTAACGAAAAATCAGTAGGATTGTTGAAAAATATTGGAACTATCCTAGAAACTGGAACTCAAACTTCTATAGATGTAAATGATACTTCTGTATTTGAAGTCAATGATTATATTAGAATCGATAATGAATTATTACAAATTACAAAAATATCAGAGCAACAGTCAAAACTTTATGTGAATAGACTTGAAAATATTGGTGTTCATACTGTTGGAATCTCCAGTGTAACATTACTTCCTCGTAAATTTACATATTTCTTAAATGATTCTTCAGGTAGAGACATCATTGGAAATAATACTTTCTATTTTAATCCTTATAGTGAAGTAGGTATTGGAAGTACAACTACAGTGTATGAACAATTTGATGGTTCTCTATTAACTATTCCATCAAAATCAATTTATATTCCAAACCACAAATATCAAACTGGTCAAGCATTAACTTATGGAGTTGGCATAGGTGGAACTGGAATGTTAGTTTCAAATAATTTAACATCTCCAAGTTATAATCTTGATGATGGACAAACGGTATATGTAGTAGATTTAGGTAGAGATTTTATTGGACTATCTACTATAGGTTTTGTATCAATTTCAGGAATAGGTACAGATTATAACTCAGTATACTTCTTACAAAATCCACCAGGAATAGGAATTGGACATTCTCTCACAACTCAAAATGAAAAAATATTGGGAGATGTTAAAAATTACTTTATTGACGTTGTAACTAATGATGATCACCAATTACTTACAGGAGATAAAGTAAAATTAAATCTCAATCCCAATGATAGTAGAACTATCAAATTAAGATATGATCCAAATATTAGAAAAATAACTACAGATTTTGTAGGATTTGCTGGAACTTATGTTAATTTAGAAACATCTGAAATTTATATTGAAAATAATACTTTTAAAACAGGTGATAAAGTAGTTTACTATGCAAGTCCATCGGGAACAATTGGAAACTTAGTAGATAATGGAACATACTTTATCATTAAATATAATTCAGATAAAGTTAAATTGGCAGAATATCCATCAGATGCTAAAAGTGGGATTGCTATCAGTTTCAGTTCTACTGAAACTGGAACTCACAATTTAGCATTAATTAATCCACCACTAGAGATTACAAAAGGAGATACTGTTACATTTGATGTTTCAGATCCAAGTCTTCTTGAGATGAATTTTAAATTATATAAAGATTTAAATTTGAAAAAAGAGTTAGAAAGTTATAAGTATCAAACTAATTCGGGTGACTTTAAGATTAGGACTGCAACAACTCAATATCCATCTGAATTATATTATACATTCTTGTCTAATTCTAAATTAGACACCAGAAAAGATGAGATATCAAAAGATGATGAAGTAATAGGTAGAAACATGATTAGGATTATACCCAGTCAGTTTAGAAAAGAATATCCTATAATTTCAACTGGAAATACTTCCTTTAAGATAGATTTCCAATCTATTCCAGAAAACACAAATTATAATGTTAATACTGGCGTTTCTACAATATTCTATACTTCAAATTCTAAATTTATTACTGGACCAATTAATGATATTAAAATAAACTTTAAAGGAAAAGGATATAGAAAAGTACCAAAAATTAAAACCATACGAAGTGTATCTGGTAAAAATGCCACACTAGAACCAAGATCCAGTTCGATAGGAAAAGTAAGTATACTGAATAGAGTCAAAGATGGATTTGATTATCCAACAGATGCTACATTAAAACCATTTTTAAGTTCTCCTGCAATTATACAAGTTAAAGATATTTTAAGAGTTGAAAAAATTAATATTTTATCAGGAGGATCAGGATATAATACTCCACCATCATTAAGAGTTATAGGAAGTAATGAATTAAAATTATCTGCATCTATACAGGGAGGTTCAGTCACTTCAGTAAAAGTAGATAAAAATGTAAATGATTTAAAAAATCCGTTAAGAATTGTTCCAACAAGAAATTCAAATGGATATGATATTGATAATATTACTAGATTGGGAACCAATGTAACATTAGAGTTAATTAATTCAAACTCTCAAATTTATCCATTGGTTTCATCTGGATATGGGAAAACAGAAACAGAATTCCCATTTGCAGTTGGAGACGAGATTTTTATTGAAAATTGTAGAGTAGACTTGAGTGAGACTGATGAATCTGGAAATATAATACCAAAAAATAATTATAATTCTTCAAACTATGGATATAGATTCTTTAAAGTAACTGGAATAAACACAAATAATTATACTGTTACTTATAGTATGGATGGAATAGGTTCTAATTTGGGAAATTATGTTAATGATTTTGGTTATGGTAGTGTTGTCAACAGAAAAAATATGGCAGAATTTGAAATGATTCTTGCTGATGATCTATCATATTTTTCTAAAGAGACTGTTGTTGGTATTGATAATTCTGGAAGAGAAGTATTTTCTGCAGAAATAATGGAGAATGGTTGGGATAATGAAATTAATCAGATGAGAGTGATTAACGCAAAAGGTACTCTTAAGGAAGGAAATAGAATCAAAGGTTTGATATCAAATCTGACTGGAACAGTGACAAATGTAAATTCATTTAACATTCCAACTTCTGTTGGAATTTCTAGAGAAAAAGTTAATGACTTTGGTGATAGAAATGGATTACTCAATGATTACCAACAAAGAATCTCTGATAATAACTACTATCAGAAGTTTTCATATTCAATTAAGAGTACTTTACCATATTCTACTTGGAGAGAGTCTGTAAAATCATTAGTACACCCTGCAGGATTTAAAGAATTCTCTGATCTTGATGTTGTAAGTATTGGTTCTACAATATTAAACAAAGATATTTCAGTAAACGTATTGGGATCATCACTAGACTTAACTATAAACATTGATAGTGAAAAATCAATGTATACTAGAAATAATTTTGGAATGGTTACAGAGGAAGATCAATTTGAAGATGGATCGATTCAGAGAATAATATTCGATGAAGGTATTGCACTTAAATCTTATATTTTAAATAAAACTAATAAAGTCATACCAATAGATGATATTAGTCCACAATTTACTGGATTTACAACTACTACTGGAGGGGTAGTTGTTGGATTAACCACATTTAAACTGAAAAACAAAGGAAATCCACTATTCTATAAAGAATTCAATTCCTCAAGTTCTTCTATTGTCAATTTAAATAACAATTCATTTAAAATTATCAATCATAACTTCCAATCTGGTCAAAAAGTTTCATATGAAGTGGTGTCATCAGAGGCAATACCTACTGCAATAGTTGACAATATTATCGAATATTAAATATTTTTACCATTGCATTTATTAGTGAAATAAATATTTTAAACATATGTTACTTTTTATCATATTTTGAATAGATTCAGTAAAATATTAACCTAAATTTATGCCAACAAGAGTAGTTCCAGGTTTTGGTGCTGTTTTAAAACCGAACTTTAATACCAGTTATAGTGTTACTTCAATAGATGTAATTAATGGTGGAACTGGATATGCATCAACAGACCCACCTAAAATAGTAATACAAGGAACTAGCACTCCTGCAGTTGAAGGAATTTTTGAGCCTGTAATAAATATCGATGGAGAAATAACAGAAATAATAATAATTGATGGGGGTAGTGGATATATTCCTAATAAAATTTTTGGAGATAAAATAGGAATACAGACGACTTCATATGTAGAAAGTTCAAAACTTGTACAAAAAGGAACAGATACCAATAATCCATACGTTTCTGTTGCATCAACCGAGTCTAGTATTATTATGGAAGTTATTGGAGGTAATGGATCCTCCATATATGAAAATGGATATAATGTTGCAGTGTCTACATCTGTAGTTGGAGTTTCTTCTTCAGTAATTCCAAATTTTTCATCAAATCAAAATGAATTTTATGGATTCTTTAATCCATTTCCTGCATATTTAACTAGTGGATCAGGTACTGGTGCAAAGTTCAGTGTTTTTATCGTTTATAATTCTACTACAGGATCTCCAATATCAACATCTTTAATTTTAAGAGAGGGTGGAAGAGGATATTCAATTGGAGATACAGTTTCAATTGCAGGAACTTTTATGAATGGGTCATCTCCAGAAAATGACCTAACATTTACGGTATCAAAATTATCTAATACAAGGATTGTATCTGCAGCTAACAGTTCATTTAATGATATTCCATCATCAACCATAGTTGGATTTGGTACTGGTGCTAAATTTAATGTCTCTAGAGATTTATTTGGAGATATATCAGTAATTGATGTCTCATATGGTGGTTCTGGTTATGCAATGACTGATAAAATTAGTGTGGCAGGAACTTACATTGGAGGAATAAGTCCACAAGATGATCTATTATTATCTCCAATTTTATTAGGTACAGATAAACTTCCAAAAACTTTATATGTTAATAAAACAGATGATAATAATATAAAAGTATCAGGTCTATCTACTTCACAACCTTTAAATCTTTTAAGTCTTGGAATAGGAACACATAGTTTCACTTTAGATGATCCAAATGCAAGTTCATTAATTGCAATTGATAATGTTGTTCAAAATCCAATTTATAATACTAATTTAAATTTAGAATTGGATGCAAATATTTCTACTGCATCTTCAAGTATTACAGTAAGTTCTGGAATATCTTCAATATTTACTACGGATATAATTAAAATTGGTAATGAATTAATGAAGATTATTAATTTGGGAATATCAGGTCCCAATGACATTGAAGTTGAACGTGGTTTTATGGGAACATCTGCAGATTCGCATATAGCAGGTTCTTCAATTGAAATTGTAAGAGGAAATTATAATATTATTAAGGATGAAATATATTTTGCATCTCCACCATATGGTCCAACTGGACTTCCTGGAATTGAAATTACATCTAGATTCAATGGAAGAGCATTTAGTAGAAGGTTTGATCCAGGAATTCCAAATGATAAAAATATCATTTTTGATGACATCTCAGATCAATTTACTGGAATTGGAGCAACGGAATTTATATTAAAGTCTAAGGGTGAGGATGTAGTTGGAATATTTACTAATACGAATAGTATTTTGGGAAGTACAATTGATATTAATAATAATCCATTCATCTTAATTAACAATATTCCTCAAATATCTAAAAAAGATTTTACCATCGATACTCCTGGTCAAAATACAATTAGATTCATTAGTGGAGTTCCATTAGCAGGAAAAATTACAAAGGTAGGCATTACCACAGGATATGGATATGTGCCCCTTGTAGGTGCTTCTGCAACGGTCTCAGTATCCTCAAGTGGTTCTATTGATAATGTGTATCTTACTGGGTATGGAAGTGGGTATAGAACCCCTCCAGTTATTGATATACTGTCCACTGTAGGATCTGGAGCAAAGATCTCAGCTTCAGTAGGAGTAGGTGGAACTATAACTGGACTAACTATAGTTAATTCTGGATATGGATATACTAATTCACAATTACCAAATGTTAGAATTGGAATCCCATCAAGTTATAGTGATTTATCATTAGAGTATGTATCTGGAAGTGGATTGGGGCAAGGTGCTAAAGTTTCAGTAAATGTTGGAAGTGCATCTAGTATTATAGGATTTAATTTAGAAGAAAATGGAGTCTCATATAAAGTAGGAGATATCCTAAAAGTTGTAGGGTTAACTACAAATCCGAATGTAGGTAATTCTTTTGAAGAATTTGAAATTACAGTTGAAGAGATATTTACTGATAAATTTAGTGGATTTTACCCTGGACAATTCATACAATTTGATAGTATCAGTAAATATTTTAATGGAACTAAAACTAAATTTATATTAACAGTAACTGTTGCAGGAACTACTGAAGTTTTAAGTTTAAAAACTGATCCAAATTCTGATTTAAGAATAGAAAATAATTTATTTGTTTATATTAATGATGTACTCCAAGTTCCAGGTGAATCTTACACCTATTCGGGATCTAGAATTATTTTCAAAGAAGCTCCCAAAACAGGATCTAAGTGCGATATTTTATTCTATAGAGGATCCGATTTAGATGTTGAACAAGTAGATCCACCAAAAACTATTAAGGAAGGTGATATTGTAAGAATTAAAGAAAATATTTTTGATTTATTTGATAGAGAACAATTTGATAGAGTTGTTAAAAACATTGTATCAACTGAAATTTTAGATACATTCCCATATGATAGTTTGGGAATTAATACGAATCCAACAAAAGAAAGACCTTTAGATTGGACAAAACAAACTCAAGATAAAATAATTAATGGAGTTTTATATTCAAAAGCAAGACCTGGATTAAAATCAAGAATTATCCCCAATACAAGTATTATTAAAAACGTATCACAAGATGATGAACAAATCTATGTAAATAATGCATTCCCATTATTTTCAGATTTAGATAAAAACAAAGGTATAAGTGAGGAATTGAGAGACATATTTATTGTAAACAACATAGATATCAATCCCGGAATTTCTACTGCAATAGTTTCTGCTGCTACTACAATTTCAAATATAGATTTAGTAGATCCTGGCAATGGTTATTACCAATTAACTAATCCTGAAGTTTCAATATCTCCATCATTCATAGTTAAGAAAGATCCAATTTATAATTGGCAAACTATCAGTGGAATTACAACTTTAAATTACAATGCAGTATCTGCAGGAAATCTTATTGTTGCAATAGGTGAAGATAATAATTTGGCAATAAGTACAAATGGATTAGGTTGGAATAATGTTTCAATAGGTGGATCATCAATTATAGATTTTAATGCAGTTGAGGTTGCACAACCTTCAGATAGATACGTTGCTGTTGGAAGTAGTGCAAATGTGTATAGAGCATTGGGTGTAAATAATTCTACTACAACTTGGACAAAAGTATCTCTAATCAAAGAAGTCCAATATGTTGGGCAAACTTTATCTAGAATTCCAAGTACATATTCAGGAACATTTAATGATCTTTCATATAATAGTGCTAAAGATGTATGGGCAATAGTTGGAACTTCAGGTGGATTGTTTTCTTCTGTAGGAATAAACACTGACAGAATGGTTGAACGTATAATATCGTTTAATGATTTAAATTCAATTACTAATAATAATGATACATTTGTATCTGTTGGAAATAATGGAGACATAGTTTATTCTCCAGATGGAATTTTCTGGTATCCATCTCCAAATAAGATTACAGTTCAGAATTTAAATGATGTCGTTTGGGATGGTAATAAATTTGTTGCAGTGGGAAATAATGGAATTATCTTAATTTCTTCAAATGGAATAGATTGGTCAGAACTTGTAATTGAAAATACTTCTATTAATTTTAAAAAGATAAAATATTATGATAATTTCTATACTTCACTTGATAGTAATGGAACTTTACTCTTCTCTTTTGATTTAATTCATTGGGTTAAGAGAGATACAAATCAATTAAACCCAATTAATGATTTAATCTATATCCCAAATCTTGGAAATGAAGGTAGATACATTGGTGTTGGAAATAGTGGTACGATAATATATGCGGAACCTATAATTAATAAAGCAGTTGCTATAAGTACAGTGTCTGATGAAAAGATTTCATCTATTACTATAGTAAACGGTGGATTTGGATATTCTAGAATAAATCCACCACCAATTCTTATTCAATCAGATACTATTAAAAAAGAAGAAATTAAATCTATTAAGGCAATTGGTGATTATGGAACAATTATTGGAATTAATACATTTTCTGAAGGATCTCCTGGAATTGGAACTACTTCACCTAAACTAGAATTTGTCCTTAAATCTGAATTTTATGATAATGATTCTCTAGGAATAGGATATTCATCACTCAATACATATGGTGTACAATATAGTTCACTTTCTGTTGGAGATTACTTTGTTCTTGTAGATACTAATGCAACATGTGGTCATGCTTTAACTGGAATAACGACCAGTAAAAATGGAATGGCAAATTATCCAGAATCTAGAGTTGGAACTGCAGTCAGTTTCCTGGATGGAGTTTATATTGTTGAAAGTGTAACTCCAGCATCTCTCGGAATTGTTACTGTAGGATGTAATTTTGCACCAATTCCTTCTATAGGTGCAGATGTAATTGAAGTAAATCCAGGTGTAAATACTACTGGTTATTATGGAAGTTACAGTTGGGGTAAAATATTTGGTTATGAATCTAGATCTAGAGGAATTCCTAAAGATTTCGTAGTCAATACCAATGATGGTCTTGTTGGATTGAATACTGGTCCTAAGATTTATAGAAGTCGTGGACTTATTTAATAAATAATAAAAAGTTTCTCGTGTAAAATGCCTGCAATTATATCTGACCAATTTAGAATAATGAATGCTGAAACTTTTGTAAAAAGCATCGTTTCAGTAGGAAATAGTACAAATTATTACTATACATTTTTAGGTCAACCAAATTGTTATAACGAATTGGCAGGTGGATCTCCAAATTGGGGAGAAGGTCTACCACCTCTAGATGGATTTCAAGAAGAAAATGAAATAAAAAATAGTATTATATCTCTAAAAAGAGTAACTGATAGTGATATCAGGAGAATGATACGTAAGTTGAAATGGATTTCGGGAAATACATATGAAATGTATCGTCATGATTATTCAATCTATAATAAAACACCAAATACAACTCAAAGTAGTTTATATGAAGCAAATTATTATGTAATTAACGAAGATTTTAGAGTTTATATTTGTCTACAAAATGGAACAGATCCAGAAAATCCTAGAGGGAAACCATCATTCGATGAACCAACTTTTATTGATCTAGAACCAAGACCTGCAGGAACAAGTGGAGATGGATATATTTGGAAATATTTGTTTACAATTAAACCATCAGAAATTGTAAAATTCGATTCAATTGAATATTTACCAGTTCCTGAAAAGTGGGGTGAGATCGGTGAAAGTATTTCTACCAAAAATAATGCTATAGAAGGAAAAATTGAAATAGTTACTATCAAAAATAGAGGTTCCGAATATCAACCTATTTCTCAAACTTTTACAAATGTACCTATTCTTGGAGATGGAACTGGAGGTAGAGCAACTATAACAGTCGATTCATTTGGTAAAGTTTCTGAAGTTTATGTTACAGATGGTGGACATGGATATACTAAAGGTATCATAAAGTTTGAACCAGGTGCACCTGGGATTACAACTTCCTTATCTAATGGTGGAACAATGGCAGAATTTGATGTCATTATTCCACCAAAAGGTGGTCATGGTTATGATATTTACAGAGAACTAGGAGCATATCGAGTTCTTATTTACTCTAGATATATTACAGATGAAACAAATCCTGATGTTATTTTAGGAAATGATTTTGCAAGAGTTGGAATCCTTAAAAATCCAACAGTTTTGGGGAGTGAAGTAGAATTACTTAATAAATCTGAAGTCAGTGCATTAAAATCATTAAAATTAGTTGGAATTACCTCACAAACTACTTATGCAGTAGATAGTAGAATTACACAAACTGTCGGTTTAGGTAAAACTGCAATCGGATTTGTTGCATCATGGGATAATGTTACTGGAGTTTTAAAATATTACCAACCTGTTGGACTTGCTACTGTAGGTGTAAGTTATAAATTACATGATTTTACATCTTCCCCAGAGTCTGGTGGAAATATATTAATTAATTCATCATCAATTGTAGGACCTGCATTAAATATTCATACAGGTTTTACTGGTCTCAGTACGGTAATAAATAATAGGACTTATCAATTGGGTAGTTACTTTAATTCTGGTATTTCATCTGCCGAATATAACACTAAATCAGGTGAAATAATTTATATTGATAATAGACAACCAATTCCTCGTTCTAGAAATCAAAAAGAAGATATTAAAATAGTTTTGGAGTTCTAATAAAAAATGCCTCAAAATACAAACCTAAATGTTTCTCCATATTTTGATGATTTTGATCCATTAAAGAATTATCAAAGAGTACTATTTAAACCTGGATATCCAATCCAGTCAAGAGAATTAACTACATTACAATCAATATTACAGAATCAAATTGAAAAGTTTGGGCAACATTTCTTCAAAGAAGGATCTGTAGTAATTCCCGGACAAGTTGCTTATGACTCTGAATATACTTCAGTACAAATAAATGATACACATTTAGGAATTCCAGTTTCATCCTATATTGATAAATTAGTAGGTAAAAAAATAAAAGGTGAAACTAGTGGAGTTGTTGCAAAAGTAGAAAATTATATTACAGGTGTAGAATCAGAACGTTCAAATTATACTTTATATGTAAAATACTTAAGTTCAAGTGATACAGATTTTACTACCACTACATTTTTAGATGGAGAAAATTTAATAACTCTTGAGACAATCGATTATAGTTTAACGTCTATTGTTGCAAACACTACATTTGCAACTACAATTATTAGTGAATCCACCTCTACAGGATCTGCAATTAAAATTGTTGAGGGGATTTATTTTATTCGTGGATTCTTTATTACAGTACCTTCCCAAACTGTAATATTAGATCAATATTCAAATTCACCATCTTATAGAATAGGTTTACTGATCAATGAAGAATTTTCAGTAGCTTCAAATAATAATGATGATTTATTTGATAATGCTCAAGGATTTTCTAACTTTGCTGCTCCTGGTGCAGATAGATTAAAGATAACTACAACTTTAATCAAAAAAGAGTTAGAAGATTTTAATGATGAAGATTTTGTAGAGTTAGTAAGAATTGAAAATGGTGAAATTAAAAAATTTGTAAACACTACTAATTATAATTTAATTAGAGATGAATTAGCAAAAAGAACTTATGATGAGTCTGGTGATTATTATATTAAACCTTTTGTAGCATCAATAAAAGAATCTCTAAATGATAGAGTTGGAAACAATGGAATTTATCTAGAAGGTTTAAAAACAAAGCAAGGTAATACAGCATCTGATGATTTGGCTTGCATCTCTATAAGTCCAGGTAAGGCTTATGTAAGAGGATATGGGATTGAAACAGTAAGTAATGAATTAATAGATTTACAAAAACCAAGAACTACTAATAAAGTTATTAATTCGGCACTTCCATTTAATATCGGTAGACAAATTACAATTAATAATGTATATGGTTCAGTACCAGTAGGATTTTCAACATTATCTACTGTATATTTGTATTCAGATAGGACCACCACTCCTGGAGTTTCATCTGGTGAAATGATAGGAGTTGCTAACGTATATGATTTGAAATCAAAATCATCTGAGTATGCAAATCAAACTACAGAATATGAAATATCTTTATATGATGTCCAGACATATACGTTATTAACTTTAAATGCAAACATACAAACTTTAGCAGAATCTACATTTGTCGAAGGAACAAGTAGTGGAGCAACTGGATATTTAGTATCTACTATTTCAAATTCAAATATTTTAACTTTATATCAAGTATCTGGATCTTTCTTACCCAATGAATCATTAAAATTCAATGGAGTGGATGATGGTAGAATTGTTGTAAGTATAAAAGATTATAATTTATCAGATGTACACCAATTTGTAGGAAATAGTGGAGTTTCTGGAGTTGGAACTTTTACTGCAGATCCAGTCCTATCTAATAGAATTGTTTTAGGAGAACTTGCCGCACAGTTTACAATTACTGGTGCTTCTGGTGGAACAAGTAATGTTTCAACATCAAGTACAATATTTTATTCTACAGTAAATGTTGGAGATATTATAACATATACAAAACAAGGACAGACTGTTCCAACATACAATAAAGTTTCTAGTGTAAATGATTATTCTTACTTAACAATAATTCCAACAACTTCAGTTTCTGGAGTATCCAGTGGAGGATTACCAACATCTACAATAGTCGTAAATGATTTAAGAAAAGCTACATTAGAAATTCAAAAAACATCTAATGCTTATCTTTATTCTAAATTAGAAAATTCTAATGTTTCAAATGTAGATCTAACTGGATCTAGTATTATATTTAAAAAGTCTTATGATCTAAGCTCTGGTGATATCTCATCTGGATCTGTAAGTAAAACTTTAGAGACAGATTTAGATTTAACTTTAGAGCCCTTTGACGAAGAGGATTATACTTTAACTTATAAAAATACTGGTAAGGTTGAACCTTTAAATGATCAAAAAGTTTCAATTTCAGGTAGAACTATTTCTATTTCAGGTCTTACTGGATCAGGACCTGCTACTTTAACTGCGACTTTCAAAAAAATAAATACAAAAAATAAAAAGAAAGTATATAATCGTTCAACATCTTTAATTGTATCCAGATCTAATTCAACATCTTCAGGAATTGGGAAATCAACTTTAGATGATGGTTTAGTATACAGTTCAATTTATGGTGTAAGAGTACAGGATAAAACTATTTCATTAAATATTCCAGATGTTGTAAGTATTACAGGAATATTTGAATCTTCAGATACATCTGATCCAAAACTTCCAGTTCTTACACTTACTTCTTTAAATTCTGCATTAACTAATGCAGTGAAAGGTGAAAGAATCATTGGTAAAACTAGCAATGCTGTTGCTACGTATGTAAATAGATTAGATGCCAATCAATTAGAATTAGTATATCTCAACGAGAATACATTTAGATCTGGTGAAGTTGTAGTATTTGAGGAATCTAAAATTTCGGGTGAAGTTTTAGATATTACTGTCGGTGATAAGAATATTAAATCATCATACACTTTAGATTCTGGATATAGAAGTGAGTATCTAGATTTTTCTAGAATTATTAGAAAAGAAGATAGTGCATCTCCAACCAAAAAAATTAGAATTATATTTAACAACTATACATTAAATGCTGAAGATAATGGTGATTTTGTAACTGTAAATTCTTATGATAAAGAAAGATTTAAAAATGATATATTGTCAGTAGATGGTTATCGATCCACTGATGTGATAGATCTCAGACCTAGAGTTCTTCCATATTCTGGAACATATTCTCCGTTTGAATATAGATCCAGACAATTTAGTACATCTTCAAATTCATCACCACATATCTTCTCACAAGATAGATTTATAAATCTATCCTATGATTATTATCTTCCAAGAATTGATAAACTTTTCTTAAGTAAAGATGGTATTTTTACTTTAAATAGTGGAGTTCCATCAATTAATCCAAAATCACCAGATAATTTAGATTATGCTTTAGAAATTGCAACATTATATTTACCTCCATATTTGTATGATGTAAAAGATGTTAAAATAAACTTTACAACACATAAGAGATATACTATGAAAGATATCTCTAGGTTGGAGGATAGAATATCTAATATTGAATATTATACTTCACTTTCACTTTTAGAATCAGACACTCAAAATTTAGTAATTAGAGATCCGCAAACAGGATTAGATAGATTCAAGGCTGGATTTTTTGTTGACAATTTTAAATCAAATAGTGGTGGGGATCTTTCAAGTCCAATTTATAAAGCAAGTGTAGACACTGCATTAGGAATGCTGAGACCGCAGCACTATACTACCTCCGTTGATCTTTTACTAGGTTCCGAATCTATTGTTGGTATTGGAACAACATCAAATCCATCAGTAGACCTTAGATTTGCAAATGATTTAGGATCACTTAATATTAAGAGAACTGGAGATATAATTTCTTTAAATTATTCAGATGTAAAATATATTGAGAATAAATTTGCAACCAGAATTGAAAATGTTAATCCATTCTTAGTAACTACTTGGATTGGTAGTCTTGAATTAAATCCATCTACAGACACATGGATTGAAACTAGAAGAACAGAAAGAACTGAAGATATTGAAGGAACGTATAGGACTGCTATGCAACTTCTTGGAGTTGATAGTAATACTGGATTATCTCCAGTTGATTGGGGTGCTTGGGAAACTAATTGGACTGGAACAACAACTGTTGCGGGACCATCATTAGGTAGAATTAACGTAGGAAGTCAATTAACTAGCACAAATTGGTTTGGATGGGGAGTCACCCAAAACTTCAGAGATACTATTATAGATGTAAGAAATGAAACCACGACTACTACAACAAACCAATCAAGACAAGGAATTCAATTTGGAGTAAGTGAAAGATTTGATAGCACAAGTCTAGGAGATAGAGTCGTTTCTAGATCAATTATTAGTTTAATGAGATCTAGAAATATTGAAGTTATTGCAAGAAGACTGAAACCTAATACTAGATTTTATGGATTCTTCGATAATGTAGATATGACTGAGTATATTGTTCCAAAACTCATTGAAGTTACAATGAGCAGTGGAACATTTGCTAAAGGTGAAACTGTAGTTGGTGTATTGGGATCAAAGACTATCAGATTTAGACTTGCAAACCAAAATCACAAGTATGGTCCATATAATGCACCAATTGAGGTCTATAAGACTAATCCATATCAACCAGAAAATTCATTATCAACAAATTATTCATCAACAACAACAGTTCTTAACGTAGATACTGCAAGTTTAGAACTTCAAGCAAATTCAGAATTCTTTGGATCTATTTCTGCTAATATGAAATTAGTAGGTGAAACTAGTGGTGCAATTGCCACTGTATCTCAAATTAGACTTATTACTGATAATGCAGGAGTCTTTATTGGTTCATTGTTTATCCCAGATCCAACAACTCCATCTACTCCTTCATTTAAAACAGGAACTAAAACATTTGTATTGACTTCAAGTTCTACTAATTCTTCAATTGTTGGATTTACTCAAAGTACGGCAGAAAATAACTTCACTTCAAGTGGAACTTTAGATAATGTTGAAGAGTTGACACTTAGAATTAGAAATGCTGATGTAGAAAGAATTCCTAGATCAGAATCTAGAGTAGTAACTAGTGTAGAAAGTGGTCTTGAAGTTGCTGCAATAACTGAAAATAGATCAGTTACAACAATATTCCCACCACCTCCAAGAAGAATTGATCCACTTGCTCAATCTTTTGAAGTCACTGATCCAAATGGAGTATTTGTTACTAAGTGTGATGTTTATTTTAGAAGTAAGTCATCAAATGATATTCCAGTTGTTCTACAAATTAGAACAATGCAAACTGGTTTACCAACTCAAACTATATTACCATTCTCTGAAGTAACATTAGATTCAGATAATGTAAAAGTTTCAGAAGATGGAACAGTTTCCACTACATTTACATTCCCATCACCTGTATACTTAGAGTCTGGGAATGAATATTCTTTAGTATTACTTTCATATTCAGATGAATATACAGTATGGATCTCCAGAATGGGTGAAGCAGATGTTTCAACATTAGATTTACCGGAAAGTGAAAGAATTATTGTTTCTCAACAACCTCTTCTTGGATCATTATTTAAATCACAAAATGCATCAACTTGGGATGCAAGTCAATATGAAGATCTTAAATTTACTCTTTATAGAGCAGAATTTTCTAGAACTGGTGGTTCCGTAAGATTCTATAATCCAGATCTAGGAATTGGTAATAGACAAGTTGCATCATTAAGACCAAATCCAATAACTGCTTATTCAAGATCTGCTGTCATTGGATTGGGTAAGAGTTTGTCCTCAGCAGACTCTGTATTATTCACCAATGGTAGTACCATTACTCAAGAAAATAATACAAATTTCTCAGGTAATTTAAAATCAGTTCTTGGGGCAGTTGGTGTCGGATCTACCTTAAGTATTACAAATTCTGGAACAGGATTTGTAGGATTCTTAACAACTTATTCAAATGTTGATTTAGTTACTCTTACTGGTTCAGGATCTGGAGCAAAAGCAAGCATTACTGTTTTCAATGGAGTTGCTATAGCAGCTACAGTCTCTAAAGGTGGTTCTGGATATGCAGTTGGAGATACTTTAACAATAGATTCGGAAAATACTGGAAACTTTGGTAAAAACTTAATTTTAAGTATTCCAAATAAAGTTGGAGTTATATCCGCATACAATTCAATAATTGTAGATAATATACAAGGAACAATTAGTATCAATAATACCGATGATATTATTGTTGGAGTTAATACTATATCTGGTGCATATGTAAGTTCAAATCAAATTATATCTGATGGATTACACTTTAAAGTATTCCATAATAATCATGGAATGTATGCTGCAAATAATAGAGTTACTATTTCTGGAATTGATCCAGATGTTGCACCAGTAAAACTAACAGCAAATATTACTGCCACATCTACCACAATTAATGTAAACTCCGTTGGTATATTTACCAGTTTTGAGGGTCTTCCTGTTGATGTGTCTAATCCAGGTTATATCATCATCAATAATGAAATAATCGGATACACCTCATATGATTTAGCATCAAATACTATTTCTGGAATTTCTGGATTAAGAGGTTTAGATGGAAGTACTATTAATTCACACATCACTAATGACAATGTATTCAAATATGAATTTAATGGTGTATCATTAAGAAGAATTAATAATTCTCATCTTTTAAGTAATACAGATACTACAAAATATCCAACTGAAATGGATTCATATCATGTTAAAATAGATATGAGTAAAAATGGAAAAGATAGATTGGCCATTAATCAATTGTATTTTAATAATACTAAGTCTGGAGGTACTTATTCTTCACAGAATGTTCAAGTAAATAGCATAACTGGACCAAAAGCAACTCAAAATATGGTATTTAATACCATTAGACCAAATGTTCAAACATTACTCCCATCTACTACAAGTATTCAATCTAAAGTTAGAACTTTCAGTTCTACATCCATAAATGGATCAGAAAGATCTTTTGTAGATAAAGGATTTGAAAATATTTCATTGAATTCTAATAATTTATTTAATGATTCTAGAATGATTTGTTCTAAAATAAATGAAATTAACAATTTACAAAATTATCCAGGAAATAAATCATTTACATTAGAAATGTTCTTAAGTACAGGAGATACAAGAGTTTCTCCAATGATTGACTTGGATAGAGTTAATGTTATAACAACAATGAATAGAATTGATAATCCAATTAACAATTTCTCTGAAGATCCTAGAATTAATCAAATATCTGATGATCCAAACTCTGCAATTTATGTTTCCAAGATTGTTAAATTACAAAAACCATCTGATAATTTAAAAGTCATATTTGATGCATATAGACATTCTACAAATGAAATACGAATAGCATATCGTTTGTTTAGAAGTGACACTCCTTCAGATCAACAACTTTATGAATTATTCCCAGGATATGATAATCTAGATCCTATTGGTAATATAATAAATCCATCAAATAATAGTGGAAGATCCGATAGATTTATAGAACCCTCTAATACTTCTAATGATTTTGGCAATTATGAATATACTGCTAAAAATCTTCCTATATTCGATGGATTCCAAATAAAAGTTATTATGACGGGAACAAATCAATCTTATGTTCCATTGATCAGAGATTTAAGAATTATCGCAACAATATGATACCAGTAGAAGGGCATCGAAATCTCTTTAGAGATGAAAAAAGTAATGCAATTGTAAATTGCAATGATTATGAATATCAAGAATATCTTAAAATTAAAAATAAAAAATTAACTGAACAAAATGAAATAGATAAATTGAGATCCGAATTGGATGAAATTAAATCCCTTTTAAAAGATCTATTAAAGTCTAAAGTATAAATATAATAAGAAAGATAATAGTTTAATCATGTCGGTATACGTAAGTAATATTACTATTCCAATTGGGGCTGACTTTGAACAAACTTTTAGTTTGGAAGATAATGTTTTAAATTCTTATTTGGACTTGACTGGTTACACTGGATCTTCCTTACTTAAAAAACATCCTTCATCTCTAACTACTGCTGCATCATTTGAAGTTCATTTTACAAACAGATCATATGGTGAATTAACTATTTCTTTAGGATCTAGTATAACATCATCATTAAAACCTGGAAGATATTGTTATGATATATTGATATCTGATGGAACAAAAAAAAGTAGAGTAGTTGAAGGTAGTGCCTTAGTTACTGCAGGAGTTACTACAAGCTAAAATGACACAAGTAAACAGCAGGTTAGGATCTCAAAATACAATAAAAGTTATTCCCTCAATAGGAGCAGCAACTATAGGAGCTTTGCGTGATGTAGATACAAGTAATCTAGGTAATGGATACGTTTTAGTTTATGACTCAGCAACAAAAAAATGGGTTGCTACCGATCAATTAACACCAGGGGAAACTCAAAATTTAATCATCAATGGAGGAAATTTCTAAATGGCAAGTTACATCAAGATTAAAAGGTCTACTGGAACAGTAGCACCAGCATCACTTCAATATGGAGAACTTGCTTATACCGCTGGAGTGGGTACCCACGGAAATAGTGGTGGAAGGCTTTTCATTGGTGATAATGTACCAAATGCAATAGCAATTGGTGGTAGATACTATGCAGATTTACTTAGTATTGCTCCAGGATTAGTAGCAGGACAATCCAATCCAACTACTGCTGCAAATGGATTTGTAGCAATTTTAGATCAAAATAGAAAAGTTGATCAATGGAATGTAGATAATCTTACTTTAGATGGTAACACTTTATCATCCACAAATGTAGATGGTGATATTAATTTAGACCCAAATGGAACGGGTGAAATTGTAGTTCCAGATGATACATATTTAACTTTTGGTACAAGTAAAGATACTAAAATTAAATATGATGAAACTACAGATAATAGATTAGAAGTAACCGGTGCAGACTGGAACTTTGCAGATGGAGTAGCAATTAGTGTAAGTGACATTACATCATCAACCTCCACCTCAACTGGGGCATTTATCGTTTCTGGTGGAGTAGCAATTGGTGAAAATCTCAATATCGGTGGAAATGCAGATTTTGATGGAGACTTAAATTTAGATGGTGGAGATTTAACATCTAATCTCTCGTCATTTAACATTTTTCCACAAAATGTAGTAACAATTGATGCATTTGCTGCTGCAGAGACCATTGGGATTGGCAGTGACTCATCTTCAACTACTGTAACTATCAGATCAACCACACCTTCAACATCTCCTACTACAGGGGCACTTGTTATCAATGGTGGGGTTGGTATTGCCAGTGATTTAAATATTGGTGGAACTACTAACTTTAATTCTAATGTAGAAATCCAAGATCATTTAGTAATTCATGATTATTTGACCGTAGAAGGTAATACTAATTTAGGAGATTCTTCTACTGATCAAGTAACCATTACTGGAAATCTATATCAAACTGGAATTTCAACTATTGTCGGTGAACTTTATGTAGATGCAGTTGGAATCAACTCAAATACCATTTTTACAAGACCTGGATCTGGTGATAAATTATTCATCGATCCTTTCCCATCTGGCCTCAGTAATGAAGGAACTGTTGTCATTAAAGGTGATCTTCAAGTTGATGGTACTACTACAACTGTTAATTCTGTTACAGTAACTAGCAATAACCCAATTTATATTGTAGGTGATAATGCATCTACTAGAACAGTAGTATTAACTGTTGCAACTGGAAGTGAATTAACTATAGACAGTGTTGCTGGAATCAATACTAATGATGTAGTAACTGGAAATAATATTCCATCAAATACTGTAATTTCCAGCATAGACTCAGGAAATAAAGTAATTACATTATCAAATGCAATTACTGGAACAGTAAATTCTGGAGATCAAATTACAGTAAGTCAAGGTGTCGATACTAATGATGATAGAGGTATCGGATTTAAATATGTTTCTTCTGGAATTGGAACACAGGCAGTAGTCAAAACTGGATTCTTCGGTTATGTAGATGCAAATTCACGTTGGACCTATGTTCCAGATGCAGGACTTGCAGGAAACGTAGTAACAGGAACCAAAGGATTCCTAGATATCAAAGGAATTTATTATCAAAGTGGTGATTTCTCAACCAATGGTGTCACTTACTTTGACAGTGATGGATTAATGAAGTCTACAGTTGCTCCTGGATCTGGAATTAGCACCTCAAACTATATTCTAACAACAGATGAGTTTGGAGTTCCAACTTGGACTGACACAATTGATGGAGGACTATTCTGATATGCAAAATGATGTTGATGTGAATATTTTAATTAATACTTATCACAATAAAATTTCTACGTTATATAATCAAAATATACTGTTAGAAGCAAAGGTCCAATCCTTAGAAAAAGATTGGACCTCCGAAAAAAATGCATTGTTAATGAAAAATTTAGAATTGCAAAAAAAAGTAGATGAACTTTCCAGATCAAGCAATAAAAAGTCATCTCAAAAATTTTCTGATGCAGAGGTAGAGTAATGTCCCAACCATCATCTAGACAAGAACTCTTAGATTATTGTTTAAGAAAACTGGGATATCCAGTGTTAGAAATAAATGTAGATGATGATCAGTTAAATGATAGATTAGATGATGCTCTTCAATATTTCCATGAACGTCACTTTGATGGAATTGAAAGAGTATTTTTGAAGCACAAATTATTGCATGAGGAAGTAGACCTAATTAAAAATAATCCAACATATACTACTGGACATGCTACATCTGGAATTACCACTGCAACTCTAGAAGAACCTCAAAATTTTATCCCATTACCAGATACTGTAATTGGGGTTAATATGGTATTTAAATCCGATGCTAATACCATTAGTGCAGGAATGTTTAATATTAAGTATCAAATCTTTTTAAATGATTTGTATTATTATGGAGCATTGGATTTAATGAATTATGCAATGACTAAGATGTATCTTGAAGATATTAGTCGAATAATTACTCCAGATGTTCAATTAAGATTCAATAAAAAGCAACATAGGTTATATCTTGATATTGATTGGGGTATGGTAAATAGTGATTCATATATTGTAATAGATTGCTATAGAATTGTAGATCCTGCAAATTTCCCAAAAGTTTATAACGATTATTGGTTAAAGAAATATTTAACAGCATCTATTAAAAAGCAATGGGGACAGAATTTAATTAAATTCAATGGGGTTCAACTTCCAGGGGGAGTAACAATGAATGGAGATAGATTATATACAGATGCAGAAAAAGAATTAGAAGAGATTGAAAGACAACTCAGAGACGAGTATGAATTGCCACCTCTTGGTCTTATAGGATAGGGAGGTGAGATATGCCTCTTAATCCATATTTTTTAAATGGATCTCCATCTGAACAGAGATTAATTCAAGATTTAATCAATGAGCAGTTGAAGATGTTTGGGCAAGATGTAGTTTACATGCCCAGAAAATTTATAACAGAGAAAAAGATAATAAAAGAGATTTTAGTATCTAAATTTGATGATAATTTTCACATCGAAGCTTATATTGCAAATTTTGATGGATTTGGTGGAAGTGGAGATATCTTATCAAAATTTGGTGTTAGAAGTACAGATGAAATAACTTTTATTATATCTAGAGAAAGATTTGAAGACTTTATATCACCCTTTGTTTCTGGGCAGAATGATGTATTTTTAACTACAAGACCACAAGAAGGTGATTTAATTTATTTTCCATTAGACAATGGTTTATTTGAAGTAAAGTACGTAGAGGCAAAAAAACCATTTTATCAATTAAACAATTTGTATGTTTATGAATTGAGATGTGAACTCTTTGAATATGAAGATGAAGTTATTGATACTGGATTAGAAGAAGTTGATACTACGGTCCAAGATTTTGGATATACTATAACTTTGAATATGGTAAAAGAAAATGCAAATAGTGCAACAATTAAGACTGAACCTGCAATAAATCTTTCTCCAAATCGTATTCCAAATGCACAATCTGTAAGATATATTGATATTTTAAATGGTGGATCTGGATATAAATCCACCCCATCCATATCTTTAAGTAAACCTGTATCTGGAGGTGTTCAGGCAACTGCAGTTGCTATTATGACAAGTAGGGGTAATGATTCTACCGTAGATAAGATTTTAATAGTTAATCCAGGATATGGTTATACAACTCCACCAAAAATTACGGTAAAATCAAATTCGGGTAGTGGATTTATTGGGACTTCTATTTTAGCATCTGGAACACTAGGACCTATAACAATTTTGGATAGTGGTGAAGGATATACATCTATACCAACTATAGGAATAACATCTTCATCTACTGGAGATTCTGCAGAATTGGTTCCTATTATTAATACATCAGGTAAAGTCACTGCAGTGTATTATAGTGATGCAGGAATTGGATATACTGCAATTCCTAATATAACGGTATCTTCACCAATAGGTGTTTCTACTGGCAATTATATCTTTAATGAAATTGTTAAAGGTGTTTCTACTGGAACTAGTGCATATGTTAAGAGTTGGGATTATGATACTAGAATTCTCAAGTTAGCAATAGTAAGTGGGAAATTTGCAGTTGGGGAATCTATTGCAGGTTATGGTGCAACATATAAAATATATTCAATAGATGATTATGATGTATACGATACTTATGCATCAAATGAAGAAATAGAAGAAGAAGCAGATCAGATTATAGATTTCAATGAAAAGAATCCTTTTGGGGAATTCTAAATAAAGTAAGGATTGTATTTTAAATCATGTTAGGTAATCATACATACCACGAAATAATCAGAAGGACTACAGCATCTTTTGGCACACTTTTTAATAATATCTACATACAGCATAAAGATGCTGAAGGGGATGAATTTAGTTTAATTAAAGTTCCTATTGCATATGGTCCAATTCAAAAATATTTGGCAAGAATTGAACAAAAACCAGATTTAAGAAAAAGGAATGCCATAACTTTGCCAAGAATGTCTTTTGAAGTTGGGCAGTTATCTTACGATCCTAGCAGAAAATCTTCTACATTACAAACGTTTAAATCTATCACTGGAACTGATAACAAACCGGTAAGTACTTACATGCCAGTTCCATATAATTTACCATTTGAATTGACAATTGCAACCAAATATAATGATGATATGTTCCAAATTGTGGAGCAAATATTACCATATTTTAGACCAGAATTTAATATTACAGTAAATCTAACTTCAACTTTAGGTGAGAAAAGGGATGTACCCATAATTCTCCAAAATGTTTCACCATTCCAAGACAATTATGAAGGGGGATTTGATGAACGTAGGTTTATGCAATGCACATTGACTTTCGTAGCAAAAATATTCTTATTTGGTTCAGTTCCATCTGATCAAGATGGCAACATTATTAAAAGAGTTCAAGTTGATTATTATTCAGATACTAATAGAGTAAATGCATCTAGACAACTGCGTTATGTGGTTACACCTAGAGCAACAAAAGATTATAATAAAGATAAGACTACTACACTTTCTCAAGATATTGGAACAGAAGTTACCGAGTTTACAGTTTCAAATGCAAATCTTTTAGTACCAAATAGTTACATACAAATAAATGATGAGAATATGTATATTAAATCCATCAACAATGATGAGATAACTGTGTTACGTGGTCAGGATGGAACAACTATATCTGAACATGAAGAAGGTGATTACATAAATGCAATCACACAAGAAGATGATGATATGATTATACCAGGTGATGATTTTGAATTTGATGAAGAACTTTTTGATTTTGGTGATGGTAGAATTTATAGCCCAAGAAAGGGTGAAGACCTATGAGTAATAAATTTGATAAAATCAATGAAACTTTAGATATTGAGGCAGAAGCAGTATCTACAGAGTATATTGAAAAAGTTAAAAAAGAAATAAAAAAACCAGTTTCTGAAGATGAGGCACATAATGATTATGAATACACTCGTCAAAATTTGTATGACTTAATAGAAAAGGGACAAGAAGCAATTTATGAAATGTTGGAAATTGCAAAAGAGACCCAAAAAGCAAGAGATTTTGAAGTTGCAGGACAATTGATAAAGAGTGTTGGTGATGTTTCAGATAAATTATTAGATCTTCAACATAAAATGAAAAAATTAAAGGAAGAAGATAAATCATCTTCACCTACCAATGTAACTAATAATGCTCTTTTTGTTGGTTCTACTGCAGACCTTCAAAAATTTTTAAAAGAAAGTATGAAAGATAAATAATCAAAAAGACAATGAAATCATATTCAGAACTAAGTAAAATTTTTGAGCAATTAAAAGATTACAAATCTCCAGAAAATATTGCTAAAAAGCATAATGTTCTACTGTCTCTCATTAAACAGCAATTAAAAATTGGAAACAAGGTAGAAAGAGAACATACTAATTCAAAATCTCTTGCAAATCGAATTGCATCTCAACATTTAGAAGAATTACCAGATTATTATAATCGACTAAAAAATATAGAAAAAAATAAAAAAGTAGATCAAAAAATCTCAGAACAATATACTAGAATACAAACTAGAGGATCTACATATACTATATTTCTATCTTGGAGGGGGAAACCTCTAAATATACAGATATTCTTCCCTCAATTTACTAGGCCAACAAAATCTGAAGTAAAATATGAGGTAGACAAAATATATCCTGGAGCAATTGTTTTAACATATGTTCCATCACCAAAGGATCCTACTAAACCATTTTTCTTTGCAGGAGATACTGATGGACCCAGATAAAATTGAACTAAAGAATCTAAGTAAGATATTTGAATATGAAAAAATAAGTAGAGAATTAGATGAATGCTCTGATATAGAAACACTCAAGTTGGTAGCAAAATCTTATTTTAAACTTTACCTCTCAACTTTAGAAAGTATTGTAGATTTAAATCTTCCCATTTAATCATGACTGACCAATATCTTGGTAATCCTAATTTAAAAAGAGCAAACACAAAAATTCAATTTTCTGCGGAAAATATTGAAGAATTTATAAAATGCAAAAAAGACCCAGTTTATTTTGCTAGAAATTATGTAAAAATTATATCTCTGGATGAAGGTGTAGTTCCTTTTAAAATGTATAAGTTCCAAGAAAAACTTATTAAAAGATTCCATAAGCATCGTTTTAACATATGTAAAATGCCTCGTCAGACAGGTAAAAGTACTACATGTGTTAGTTATCTACTACATTACATTATATTCAATGATAATGTTAATATTGCAATTCTTGCAAACAAAGCACAGACAGCTAAGGATTTGTTAGGAAGATTGCAATTGGCATATGAATATTTGCCAAAATGGATGCAACATGGTGTAAAGATTTGGAATAAAGCATCTTTAGAATTGGATAATGGATCTAAAATTCTTGCTGCATCAACCTCAGCATCTGCAGTTAGAGGTGGATCTTATAATATTATATTTTTGGATGAGTTTGCGTTTATTCCAAATCAAATTGCTGATGACTTTTTCAGTTCAGTATATCCAACCATTACTTCAGGACAAAATACAAAAGTAATTATGGTTTCTACCCCTAAGGGTATGAATGCCTTTTATAAATTTTGGACAGATGCCGAAAAGGGTAGAAATGAATATGTACCTACTGAAGTTCATTGGTCCGAAGTTCCTGGAAGAGACCAACGGTGGAAAGAGCAAACAATCTCTAATACTAGTAAAGAACAATTTCAACAAGAATTTGAATGCGACTTCTTAGGATCTAGTGATACTTTAATAAGTGCATCTAAATTAAAAACTTTAGTTTATGATGACCCACTAGAAAAAAACAAAGGATTAGATGTTTATGAAAAACCAAAAAAGGATCATAATTATCTAATGACTGTTGATGTCTCTAGAGGAACGGAAAAAGACTACCATGCATTTATTTTATTTGACGTAACTACAATACCATATACCATAGTTGCAAAATATAAAAATAACGAACTGAAGCCAATGTTATATCCTGATATTATTCATAGGATAGGTACTGCATATAATAATGCTTATGTTCTTATAGAAGTAAATGACATCGGAGAACAAATAGCAAAAGAATTACATTTTGATTTAGAATATGACAATATTCTCATGTGCTCAATGCGAGGTAGAGCAGGTCAACTTGTAGGTCAAGGATTCTCTGGAAAAAAATCACAACTTGGAATTAAAATGTCCAAACAGGTTAAAAGAGTTGGATGTTCAAATTTAAAAAGTATTATAGAAGATGATAAATTAATTATACATGATTATGATATCATTAGTGAGTTAACAACATTCATTTCAAAAAATCAATCTTTTGAAGCAGAGCAAGGTTGTAATGATGACTTAGCAATGTGTTTAGTTATTTTTGCTTGGTTGATAGTTCAACCATATTTTAAAGAAATGACGAACAATGATGTTCGTAAGAGAATGTATGAGGAGCAAAAAAATCAAATTGAACAAGATATGTCTCCATTTGGATTTATATTAAATGGAATTAATGATGAAGAAGTATTTGTAGAAAAAGAAACAGGTGATCATTGGTTAGTTGCATCACCGACATCAAATTCAAGCATGGAATCTTGGAATGTTGATGAATATGGAGATGTGTCTTACATGTGGGACTATAGATAAGTAAAGATTACCATTTTATAAATATTACTAGAGAAAATAGACTTCTTCACGAGGTAATCAGATGGCGGTAAATTTAGTATCACCTGGAGTCAACGTAAGGGAGGTTGACTTAACTGTTGGAAGGATTGATGCATCCAGAGAATTTGTAGGAGCAATTGCAGGACCATTCCAAAAAGGTCCAGTTAATGAACCAGCATTAATTGAGAATGAGCAACAACTTCTAAACGTTTTTGGTAAACCTCAATTAGCAGATGGTCAGTATGAATATTGGTTGAGTGCTTCCAATTATCTCTCATATGGTGGAACTTTAAGAGTAGTTAGAACAGATGTAAATGAAATTTTATTTCCAAATTCACTTATTAATGCTAATGCATCTCCAAATGGATTTTTAGATGATTTAAAAATTACTTCAGATGAAGATTATTTAAATAATCACTACAATGATGTTAATTGGTATTATTCTTCAAGAAATCCAGGATCTTGGTCAAATGATCTGAAAGTATGCATGATTGATAGTGCTGCAGACCAAACAATAAGTGGAATTAATACAACTTTTGTTAGTACTTTAGGATTTTCTACAGATTTTACTAGAACAAATATAACCATTGGTATCGGCACAGATAAACTTGTAGGTATTGATACTACTGGAATTACACTACAAACTAAAATTAATGAGACTGCTTCTGGCGCTATATCCTTTAATACTCTAATTACAGATATTTCTGCGGATGATGGTGGTACAATTACATTTTCACCAAGTTCAGACAACACAGGTATTGTAACAGAATCAGTTCAGTTTGGTTCAACTATTGAAATTCAACAACCAAATCAATTACAAGTTGGTGCGGCAGTAACTCAAACACTATCAAAGAGTGGAGTTGAAGGTTCCCAAGTTGTAACTTATAATGGATATTTAAGAGGAATTATTACTCAAATTGGAAATAAAGAAATATCAGTAAAAATAACTGATAGAGTTGATGAAGATGGTGTTTCATATCCTATAGAATATAAAAATCCAGGAGCAAATACTAATTTGAATGCATATTCATTTGATGTTCAGAGAGCTCTTCCATTTTTTATTACAAATCCCTCACAGATTAGTGCAGTACAATATAATTCTGATGCATTATCTTTATCTGATTGGTATGATAATCAGACTTTAGGACTTACAAATTCAACAATATATTGGAAAAATATTGCACCAAAACCTGGAACCTCTCAATATTGTTCAGAAAGAAGTTCTACGAATGATGAACTCCATATAGTTGTTGTGGATGATAAAGGATCTGTAACAGGTGTTAGTGGAAACATAGTAGAAAAATTTACAAATATTTCAAAAGCAATTGATGCTAGAGTTTCACCATCTCAACCAATTTATTATAAAGATCTTATAAAAGATGGTTCAAATTACATTTTTGCAGGTGTACCTGAAATTGGAACTGCTTCTGGACTTATTGTTACAGGAATCGGAACTGATGCACAACTACAAAGAACCAGTGGATCATGGGGTTCCGCAGCACAAAGCACCAAGTTTAACGTAGTTGGAGCTGTCACTTATGATTTACAGGGTGGAACTGACTACAGTGGACCTGGTAGTGTAGGTGGATATTCTGCATCGGTTTCAGATTTGATTACTTCATATCAAATTTTTAATAACCCAGCAGAGTACGGAATTAACTTCTTAATTAATGGTCCTTCAAGTGGAACAACAATTTATGAATCTCAAGCTAAAGCAAATGCTTTGATTTCTATTGCACAAAATAGAAAAGATTGTATTGCAGTCGTTTCTCCACATAAACAATCTGTTGTTGATGTAACTAATCCAGAAACACAAACTTCTAATATTATTGAATTCTTTGAACCTTTAACTTCTTCATCCTATGCCGTTTTTGATAGTGGTTACAAGTACACATATGATAGATTTAATAACAAATTTACATATATTCCATGCAACTCTGATATTGCAGGATTAATGGCAAGAACTACATTAAATAATTATTCTTGGTTCTCCCCAGCAGGATCCAATAGAGGATCATTAAACAATGTAGTGAAACTTGCATATAATCCAACTCAAGCTCAAAGGGATCAAATTTATACCAAGAGAATTAATCCTATTATTTCATCTCCAGGTGCAGGATTTATACTCTTTGGTGATAAAACTGCACTATCTTATGCTTCAGCATTAGATAGAATTAATGTTCGTAGATTATTCTTAACTATTGAAGAATCTATCGAAAGAGCAGCAAGAGCACAACTATTTGAGTTCAATGATGTGATTACAAGAACCAATTTCATTAATATCGTTGAACCTTATCTTCGTGATGTAAAAGCAAAGAGAGGAATTACTGAATTCTTAGTTGTTTGCGATGAGACAAATAACACTCCTGACATTATTGACTCTAATCAATTTAGAGCTGATATTTTCGTAAAACCTGCAAGATCCATTAACTTTATTGGTCTTACTTTCGTTGCTACAAGAACCGGAGTTTCATTCTCCGAAGTAGTAGGAACCGTTTAAATTACTTTAGGAGAACCAAATGGCTAAAGAAGGAACTACAAATTTACCTCAATTTACTGAAAGAACTATAAGTGATTTCAAATCTAGACTAGTTGGTGGTGGTACTAGATCTAACCTTTTTGAATGTGTATTAAACTTCCCAGATGGAGTTGGGGTAACCCCTGATGATGATTTCCGTTTCATGATCAAGGCAGCTCAACTTCCAGGATCTACTATTAGTTCAATTCCAGTACCTTTTCGTGGAAGAACTTTAAAAATTGCAGGTGATAGAACATTTGACCCTTGGACTATAACAGTTATCAACGATACCAATTTCAAAATTCGTAATGCTTTTGAAAAGTGGATGAATTTTATGAATAGACATGACGATAATGCTGGTGTAATCACACCTGCAGCATATCAAAGAGAAATGTTGGTTTACCAATTAGGAAGAGGTTTTACAAATGAAGGTGGTGCATCTGGAGCATCACTCCCAGGAACTGCATCACAAATGCCAGTTTTAAAAACTTATAAATTCTACGGTTGCTTTCCTACAGAAATTACACCAATTGAATTATCATACGATAGTTCAGATACCATTCAAGAATTTTCTGTAACTTTACAAGTCCAGTGGTGGGATACCTTTGCAGCTGGAGAATCTACAAGTATGTTGGGCACTTCAGAAACCACCTAAATATTTTATACTTGATTTTATATATTGAATAATGTCTAAACTGTTTGGATTTAAAATAGAAGAGACTGGGGAAGATAAAAATAGTCAAATTATCTCCCCAGTTCTTTCTAATGATGAAGATAAATCTAATTTTTATATTACTAGTGGATTTTATGGTCAGTATGTAGATATTGAAGGTGTATATAAAAATGAAGCAGACTTAGTTAGAAGATATCGAGAAATGTCACTTCATCCAGAATGTGACAGTGCTATCGAAGACGTAGTAAATGAAGCAATAGTATCAGATTTAAATGATAGTCCAGTGCAAATTGAACTATCAAATTTACCAGCTTCAGATAAATTAAAAGAAATTATAAGAAAAGAATTCAAATCCATTAAGGAAATCATGGATTTCGATTCTAAAGCACATGAAATTTTTAGAAATTGGTACGTAGATGGGAGAATCTATTACCACAAAGTAATTGATTTAAAGCACCCAGAAGAGGGAATTAAAGAAGTTAGATATATTGACCCATTAAAAATTAAATATATTAGAAGACTTAAGAAAAAACAGGAAAATACTGTATCTGCACAAGTTAAATCTATACTTGCAAGAAACGGTCAGACTAATGTTGATGAAATTACAAATCCAGAAATTGAAGAGTTTTATTTATATGACCCCTCAGTAGGATATTCTGCCACAGTATCTAATTTACATGGAAGTTATACTTCTGCAACTAAAGGGATAAAATTGTCCCCAGACTCAGTTGTCTATGTAACATCTGGTCTTGTTGATAGAAACAGACAAACCGTACTATCCTATTTACATAAAGCAATCAAATCACTCAATCAACTTAGAATGATTGAAGATTCTCTAGTGATTTATAGACTATCTCGTGCACCTGAACGTAGACTTTTCTATATTGATGTCGGCAACCTACCAAAAATTAAAGCCGAGCAATATATGAGAGATGTTATGAACAGGTATAGAAATAAACTTGTTTATAATGCAGATACTGGTGAGATTAAAGATGACAGAAAATATATGGCAATGCTTGAAGATTATTGGTTGCCTCGTAGGGAAGGTGGAAGAGGAACTGAAGTTACTACTCTACCTGGTGGTCAGAATCTAGGAGAACTTTCAGATATTGAGTATTTTCAGAAGAAACTTTACAAATCACTTGGGGTTCCATCTACAAGATTAGATTCGGGTGGTGGATTTAACCTCGGAAGATCTTCAGAAATTCTTCGTGATGAATTAAAATTTACCAGATTTGTAGGAAGATTAAGAAAGAGATTTTCTAATGTCTTTTTAGACATGCTAAAAACACAACTTATATTAAAAAATATTGTAACTCCAGAGGATTGGAAAGTATTATCTGAGCATATTCAATTTGATTATCTTTATGATAACCATTTTTCAGATCTTAAGAAAAATGAGATTATGAATGATAAACTTGGTGTGGTTGCAGCAATGGATCCATATCTTGGTAGATATTTCTCTGCAGAATATGTAAGGAGAGAAATTCTCGGACAGAGTGATAGTGAAATGCTTGAAATAGATAAACAAATGAAAAAAGAAATAAAAGATGGAATAATTCCAGATCCTGCTGCAATGATGCAACCTGAAATGGGAGCACCTATGCAACAAGGAGATATCGGAACAGATGCTTTAGGTGCTCCGATGAAAGAACCCGGAGTATCAGACTCTAATGTTCAAGCTGGAGAAATTTGATAAATAATCAGAACTAACAAATTAATTTTATGGAAGACCTAATTACAATGATTGTTAATGGTGAAACTCCTTCAGATGTAAGTGACAAAATTAAAGAGCTTCTTTATATGAGAGCTGCAGAAAAAGTGGAATCACTAAAACCTGAAGTTGCAGCAAGTGTTTTTGGGGATGAGCAATCTGAATATTAATAATAATAAATAACTAATATAAGTATCAAATACTATGTCTGCGTTTAAAATTGTACAAAATTTACCTACTTTGAGTGTTGCAGGAACTGGAATAGTGACTTCAACTCCTATTGCACTTAAATCCGGTTATTTGCGTATTGTACCAGAACAAAATACTTATATTGAATTAGGTACAACACCAGTAGTTAACACCTCAACTTCAATATGGATTCCTGCAAATGGTGAATTAATCTTAAAAGAAACTGTAAGATCACAACCAACTGTAGGAATACAAACAGGAGCAACTACAACAATTACAGTACCATCTGGAACTGGATGTGCATTTGAAGTTGGTGATTATGTATCACTATCTGGAATTTCTCCCGCAGGAATTAATACTAATTTTGCACGAGTTTCCAATATTGATCAATCTACATCATATGATAGCCCACATCAAACCAAAATGGTTTTGAGTTGGGATACATCATCACAAGGTCCTGTTACTGTACCTACAGGTGAAGTTAGAAAAGTAACCAAAGTTGCTGCCTATAATGACAGTGGTTCCTCTTCAAAAATTCATATTACAGAAGTACAAGTCGTATCTAATTTCAGCTAATGAAACTAATCACAGAAGAAATTGAACAGGTAGAAGTTATCGTTGAAGAAATCAACGGTAAAAAATCTCTCTACATTGAAGGAATATTTTTACAAGGAAATATTGCAAATAGAAATAGAAGAATGTATCCAATGGACACCCTGAGAAAAGGGGTTAATTTGTATACTGAAAATTATTTAAGCAAAGGTAGAGCAGTAGGTGAACTTGGTCACCCATCTGGACCAACTATCAATTTAGATAGAGTTTCTCACAATATTATTTCACTAAAAGAAAGTGGTAATAATTTCATAGGCAAAGCTAAAATTTTAACTTCCTTACCAATGGGTAAAATTGCAGCAGGTCTTTATGAAGAAGGTGTAAAACTTGGAGTTTCTTCTCGTGGTGTTGGTACGTTAGTCCAAACCAATGAGGGTTACAGTAAAGTAAGTGAAGATTTCATGCTTTCTACTGCTGCTGACATTGTGCACGATCCATCTGCACCTGAAGCTTTTGTAAATGGAATCATGGAAGGTGTTAGTTGGTTATATGATTCTAAAAAACAAATTTGGATTTCTGAAAATATTAAAAATAAGATTGAAAATGATGTAGTTTCTAGAAGATTAACTGAAGAAAGAAAATTACAACATTTTGAAAATTATTTAAAACTCATATAAAAACTCAACATTATAAATAAATACAGAATAAAACAATAAGGTTATTCGGAGAGTTCAAATGTCTCGTGGTAAAAACTTACAAGAAATGGAAGTAGGCACTAAGCAATCCAAAACTGCTGTCAATGCTGGTGCAAAGGCAGGAGACCCAATGGCAAAGTTAACTACAGGTATTCCTGATGGTCAAACAGCTGGATGGGAAGATTTGGGAGGTCCTACCCCAGAAAATAGTCGTCCTGATGATGATAGTAATAAATTGAAAGATCCTGCTGCAATCCTTCAGCAAGTAAGAGACGTAGTAAATCGTGGTGCTAAAGCAGCCGATCCTATGAAACATCTTGCAAAAGGTGCAGTTAAAGAAGAGGAAGAATTAGATGATGAAGATCTGATCGATGAAGACTTGGAAGACGAAGTAGTTGAAGAAGCTGCAGAGTCTGAAGATGAAGAAAAATCTTCTAAGAAAAAGTCTAAGAAAAAAGACGAAGAAGAAGATGAGGATGAAGAGGACGAGGATGAAGAAGACGAGTCCATGAAGGAGCAAATCGAAGAAATCGAGACTCAGATTGAAGAAGATGTAGAGGCACTCCTTTCAGGTGAAGAACTTTCCGAAGAATTTAAATTCAAGGCAAAGACTGTTTTTGAAGCAGCACTAAATGCCAGAACTGAGCAAATTGAAGAAGCAATCGTACAAAAGTACGAACAGCAACTTTCAGAAGAAGTTGAAGCAATTGCTGAATCTTTAACTGAAAGAGTAGATTCCTATCTTGAGTATGTTGCTCAAGAATGGTTGGAAGAGAATGCAATTGCTCTAGAGCAAGGTCTCAGAGCAGAAATGACAGAGAGCTTCCTCAATAATCTCAAGCAACTTTTTGAAGATCATTATGTAACTATCCCTGAAGAAAGATATGATGTACTTGAGAGCATGGTAGAAAAACTTGATGATATGGAGACTAAACTCAACGAGCAAATTGAAAGAAATATTGCTCTAAACAAAAGACTAGCAGAGTCAGTTACCGATGTAATCTTTGGTGAAGTTTCTGAGGGTCTTGCACTTTCTCAGAAAGATAAGCTTGCTTCTCTTGCGGAAAATGTTGAGTTTGATGGTGAGGAAGAATATCGTGAGAAACTAGTAACATTGAGGGAATCTTATTTCCCATCTACTACTGGTACTCCAAGAAACACCCAAGATTATCTAGTAGAAGAAACTACTGAGACTATGCAATATCAGTCAACCAGTAGAACTATGGATGCATACTTAAATGCACTTGGAAAGGTTTCTAGAAAGTGAATTTTAGATAATAAAAATCAAACAAAAAACAATTTTACACAGAGGTAAATTCAAATGCAAATGTTCAATGCAGAACAGCTGCAGGAAAAGTGGGCACCACTCCTTGACTACAATGGTCTTAATGAAATCAAAGATCCACATCGTAGAGCGGTAACTGCTATCCTGTTAGAGAACCAAGAAAAAGCTCTTAGAGAAGAGAGAGAATTTCTTACAGAAGCAACCCCAACCATGAACACTGATCCCGCAGGATCAGGTGCAGCAGGTTTCAGCTACGGTGCTTCCGCAGCAGGTCCAGTAGCAGGTTTCGACCCAGTTCTGATCTCACTGATCAGACGTTCAATGCCTAACCTTGTTGCATATGACCTAGCAGGTGTTCAACCAATGAACGGTCCTGTAAGTCTCATTTTCGCAATGAGATCACGTTATACCAACCCACAAGGTAATGAAACATTCTACAATGAAGTAGATACCACCTTCTCTGGTCAGAATGCTGGCAGAAACAATGACAATGGTTGGACTAACGGTAACGTTGGTTTCGGAACCACTGCACAGGTTGGTTCAAACCCAGGTCTTCTCAACCCAACTTCTGCACCTCTCGGTGAGTACAATGTTGGTCAGGCAATGAGCACTTCTGAGGCAGAAAGTCTCGGTAATGATCTCAATGATGCTGGCACCTTCTTCAACGAGATGGCACTTAGCATCGAGCGTGTATCCGTTACTGCTAAGTCTCGTGCTCTGAAAGCAGAATACAGTCTTGAGCTTGCTCAGGATCTGAAGGCAATTCACGGTCTGAATGCTGAGGCTGAACTTGCAAACATTCTCTCAACTGAGATTCTTGCTGAGATCAACCGTGAAGTTATTCGTACCATCTACATGATTGCAGAACCTGGTGCACAAAATAACGTTGCAACTCCTGGTATCTTTGACCTTGATGTTGACTCCAACGGTCGTTGGTCAGTTGAGAAGTTCAAAGGTCTTATTTTCCAAATGGAAAGAGATGCCAACCTGATTGCACAAAGAACTCGTAGAGGTAAGGGGAACATGATTCTCTGCTCTGCAGACGTTGCTTCAGCACTGTCTCACGCAGGAATCCTGGATTACACCCCAGCACTCAACGCAAACCTCCAGGTAGATGACACCGGTAATACTTTTGCAGGTGTTCTCCAAGGTAAGTATAAGGTTTATATCGACCCATATTCTGCAAACAATAGCAACACCCAGTTCTATGTTGCTGGTTACAAGGGAACCTCACCTTACGATGCAGGTCTCTTCTATTGCCCATATGTTCCTCTCCAAATGGTTCGTGCCGTTGGTGAGCAGTCCTTCCAACCAAAAATTGGATTTAAGACTCGTTATGGCATGGTTGCTAACCCATTTGCTGAAGGTCTTAACCAAGGTCTTGGAAGACTCCAGAGAAACTCCAACACCTACTACAAGAGAACTCTTGTTAAGAACCTCATGTGATCCATTCACATTAAGTTCACTGGACCCCTCAGGGGGTCCTTTTTTATTGGAAATAAATATATTGTATGAATATTTTTTCAATAAAATGTCACAAAATCCTTGGAAAAATCAAATCAATAATAAAAGTTTTTTATCTCCAACGGGATTTAAATTTTCTTTAGTTAAAAAACCAAAAATTGATTTTTTTTGTAATGAAATTTCAATTCCTGGTATTAATTTGGGAGTTGCAGTCCAGTCATCATATTTAAAACAAATTCCAGTTCCTGGTGATGTATTAACTTATGATGATTTAACTCTTCGTTTTAATGTAGATGAAGATATGGAAAATTATCTTGAAGTTTATAATTGGTTAATTCAATTTGGTTTCCCAAGTAGTCTAGAGCAATATCAACAACTTCTAAATGAAGACGAGAATAGCAAAGGCAAGCAAACTGCTATTTCAGGTATGTCAGATGGAAGTTTAGTAATTTATAATAGTAACTACAATCCTAATATAAGAATTGATTTTAAAGATTTATTTCCAGTATCTCTTAGCACGATACAATTTAATTCACAAGTAAATGATATCCAATACGTGACAGCACAAGCAACTTTCAAGTATACTATCTACAATATTGTCAAACTTAATTCATGAATATCAATGAAATTGAAGATCTTTGGGAAAAAGATTCTCAAATAGATCCCGATAATTTACATCTAGAAAGTATTAAAATTCCCAATCTACACTCCAAATATTATAAAATTTATAATAATATTTCACTTTTAAAAAAAATAGAAGAAAACAAGTACTTAGAAATTCAAAAAGAAAAATGGTTATATTACTCAGGAAAGGCAAGTCCTGAAGTGTACAAGGAAAACCCTTTCGATCATAGAGTAATTAAACAAGACCTAGATAAGTATATGAGTTCAGATCAAGATATTATAAAGTCTGCAACTAAAATAGATTATTATAATTTAATGTTAAAATATCTGGAAAGTATTTTAAAAAATATTGAAAATAGAACTTTTGTAATTAAAAACAGTATTGAATGGTCTAAATTTACTGCAGGATATAGTTAACATGAAATCTGATGTTGTTATTAAAAAGAAAAATGAAGTCTATCTAAAGTTAGAATGTGAACCTCACGTTTTATATGATCTATCCCCATATTTTGCATTTGAAGTTCCCAATGCAAAATTTATGAGAGGTAATAAGTATAAAAATTGGAATGGTCAAATTCATCTACTAAACGTACACAGTAAAGAAATTTATGTAGGACTTTTAGATAAATTAATAGAAAAAATAAAATTACATGATTATACTTACGAATTTGAGAATAGTAAGTACTATGGACTTCCATATGAAGAGAACGAGATGATTTCATATGAAGGTGTTAAATCTTATATGAAAAAGATTATCTCGTCAAAATATGAACCTAGAGATTATCAAATTCAAGCAGTAACAGACGCATTAAAAAATAATAGGAAGTTATTAGTATCACCAACTTCCTCTGGTAAATCTATGATGATTTATTCATTGGTAAGATACTATACTGAAAAAAATATGAAAACTTTATTGATTGTTCCTACTACTTCTTTAGTTGAACAAATGAGTAAAGATTTTGAAGACTATGGTTGGGACACTCAAAACTATGTGCATAAAATTTATGCAGGTCGTGCTAAAAATACAGATAAAAAAGTTACTATTTCGACATACCAAAGTTTATATGATTTGGAGAAATCTTATTTTGAAAATTTTGATGTAGTAATTGTAGATGAAGCACATACTGCAAAAAGTAAATCTATAACAGATATTTTGCACAAAATGCATGGTGCTAAGTATCGTTTTGGATTTACTGGTACAACTAATCCAGAAAAAGTAAACATTTGGATTCTTGAAGGATTATTTGGTCCTGCATATAAAGTTATCCGTACTCAAGAATTGATGGATAAAGGAAATATTGCAAAACTTCAAATTAAAATTTTAATTCTTCAACATAAAGGTCAAAAATTTGAAACCTATGAAGATGAATTGCAATATTTAATTACACATGAAAAGAGAAATAATTTTATTAAAAATCTAGCATTAGATTTAAAAGGAAACACTTTGATTCTTTTTAGTAGAGTAGAAACCCACGGATCTGTTTTATTTGAATTAATAAATAATTCAGTCAAAGAAAATCAAAAAGTATTCTTTGTTTATGGTGGTGTGGATACTGAACAAAGAGAAAAAATTAGAGAAATTACTGAACAAGAAAATAATGCAATTATCGTTGCATCTTATGGTGTATTCAGTACTGGAATATCAATAAAAAACTTACATAATTTAATTTTTGCAAGTCCAACTAAATCTAAAATTAGAAATCTCCAAAGCATTGGAAGGATTTTAAGAAAATCAAATACTAAAAATAAAGCAGTTTTGTATGATATTGCTGATGATATCACTTATCAGTCTAAAAAAAATTATACCTTAAATCATCTTATTGAAAGAATCAAAACCTATAATGAAGAAAATTTTGTTTATGAATTACATAAAATTAATTTTAAGGAAAAATGAAAGAAGAAGAATTTTATGCAATTATTAAATTAGTATCTGGTGAAGAAATCTTATCAAAGGTATGTCCTTTTGATGAAAATGATGATACAATGGTTGTGTTAGACAACCCTGTATTCATTGAAACTGCTTTTGTACCTAAACTCGGTGTTCCCATTGCTAAAATAAATCCTTGGTTAAGACTTTCTGAGGATACTATGTTTATAATGAGTTTAGATAAAATTATAACAATGACTGAATGTAAGGATGTATCTTTAATTAAGATACATCAACGTTATGTTAGAGAACAAAATAAAGAAACTAATCTAACAACATTAACTCCTAATATGGGATATGTTTCTTCTATTTCAGATGCTAGGGTTTCCCTAGAGAAACTTTATAACTCGGAGACTTCAAACAGTAAATTCGAATGATTTCCTAGAGTATCTTATAGTATTATTAATATAGTATTTTCCAAACTCAACAGAGTAATTATACCGGTATTCAGGTATAGTGTCAAGGGTATAAATACCCATATTTTAAAAAATTGACTTATTAATTATTTTGAGATTAAAATCATAAAAAAATAAAATACAACATGTTAAATCAGGTTATGAATAAAAAACAAAAAAATGTCCACTATGTAAACAATAAAGATTTCCATGATGCACTCATTGCTTACAAAAGGAAGGTAGACATTGCTAAAGAAAATGGACAACCGAAACCAAGAATACCAAATTATCTTGGAGATTGCTTTTTAAAAATTGCAACCCACCTTTCATATCGTCCAAATTTCGTAAATTATATGTATCGTGATGATATGATTTCAGATGGAGTTGAAAATTGTGTTCAATATATTCATAATTTTGACGTAACTCGTAGTAATCCTTTTGCATATTTTACTCAAATAGTTTACTACGCATTTCTTCGTAGGATTGGTAGAGAAAAGAAGCAAGTGGAAATAAAAGAAAAAATTCTAGAAAGAACTTCTTTTGATGAAGTTTTCACAGCAGATGAACATTACAGCAGTTCAGATTATAATTCTATTAAAGATGCTGTTTATTCTAAGTATTATTGATTTTGATTTAATTTATAAAAATAATGAAAGTAGCAGTAATTACGGACACTCACTTTTGCTTTAAAAAATCTAGCAAAGTATATCATGATTATTTTGAACGATTTTATAGTAATGTGTTTTTCCCTACTCTAGAAGACCGTAAGATCACCCATGTCATTCATATGGGGGATGCTTTTGATAATCGTAGAGGAGTCGATTACTGGGGACTAGAGTGGGCACAGAGAGTAGTTTATAATAAATTTAGAGACTTAAGTATTGAAGTCTATCAAATCATGGGAAATCATGATGCATACCACAAGAATACTAACACTATAAATTCAGTTGAAACTCTTTTGTATCATTATGATAATATAATTCCAATAACAGATCCTAAAGAATATAATATTGGTGGACTGGACTGTTTGATGCTTCCATGGATTTGTAAAGATAATGAGCAGAGAACATTTGAACTAATTCAAAATACAAAAGCAAAAGTTGTTTTTGGTCATTTGGAACTTCAAGGATTTTCCTTATTCCCAGGACACCCTCAAACTCATGGTATGAGTGTGGAAAAATTTGAAAAATTTGATAGAGTATATTCTGGTCATTATCATACTCGCAGTAACGATGGAAAAATATTTTATCTGGGAAATCCATATCAGATGTTCTGGTCAGATGTGAATGATAAAAGAGGATTTAGTATTTTTGATACAGAAACTTATGAGATAGAATTTATAGAAAATCCATATTACATGTATGAAAAAATCTATTATTCTGATCTTGATTATAAAAAATTTGACTTTTCTACTTTAGAAAATAAAAATGTAAAAGTTTTAGTGCAACAAAGAACTAATCAACTTCAATATGAAAAATTCATTTCAGAAATTTTAAAAAGAAATATTGTAGATCTTAAAATATCTGAAACTGTTGATTTGGAATCTGAACGTGTGGATATCATCAATATTGATTCCGAGGATACTTTGAGTATTCTTAATAAATATATCGAAGATGCAGATTTTAACTTAAACAAAAATAAAGTTAAAAAAATATTGCAAGATGTTTATAAAGAGGCAATAGAATTAGAAATCGCATAATATTTTTCATATGCACTTTTACAGATGGGGAACTAATGCATGTATATAATTACAATTAGTGGTAAAAAGGATGAAGGTGCATATGCAGTAATTGATGAACATGGTGACAAAACCTTGTGTTTTTTTGAAGAAGAAGATGATGCAATTAGATATGCTGGATTATTGGAAGCAGATGATTATCCTGAAATGGAAGTAATAGAAGTAGAGGATGAACTTGCAATAAAGACGTGTGAAATGTATAATTACCACTACGTGGTTGTAAAACCTGATGATTTCGTGATCCCCCCAAAAGAAGATGCTCTGTATTCAGAAAATAAAATATAAAAACTTTTTAAGTACTGGAAATCAATTTACTGAAATATGTTTTACTGACACAAAAACTACATTAATAGTAGGAAAAAATGGAGAGGGTAAGACTACACTACACTCTGCTTTAGTATTTGGTCTGTACGGTAAATCTAATAGAAACACAACAAAAAAACTATTGGTCAATAGTAGAAATAAAAAAGATTGTGTAGTCGAAGTTTATTTTTCAAACGAGGGTAAAGACTACAAAATTGTAAGAGGAATTTCTCCAAATATTTTTGAAATTTGGATAAATGGTAATTTGCAAGAAGAACTTTCTGCAGTGAAAGATCAACAAAAATATTTGGAACAAGTAATTCTAAAAATGAGTTACAAAACTTTCATGCAGGTTGTTGTTCTTGGGAGTAGTAATTTTATACCATTTATGCAATTGTCTTCTTCTGATCGTAGAGATTTAGTGGAAGAATTATTGGACATTAAAATCTTTTCTTCAATGAACATTGTATTAAAAGATAAAATTAAAGGTTTGGAAAGAAAGTCTAAAGAAATAGATTCAAATATTTCATCAATCAAAGACAAAATTGAAATGCAAAAAGTCTTTATTGAAACACTTAAAAATAACAGTAAAGATATTATCACTAAACATAAAAATAAGATTGGTGAGTTGGATTTCCAAGTGCAGGAATTGATTAAATTGAATGATGAATATTTAAAATCTATTGAAATTGAGCAAGAAAAATTAAATTCAATTTCTTTTTCATCTAAAAAATTAAAACAATTATCTGGAATACGTGGTAAATTAGAAACTAAAAAATCTATTTTTGAAGAAGAGAAAGATTTTTTTAACGAAAATGAAATTTGCCCAACTTGTAAGACACACTTACAAGTTGATTTTAGAGAAGAAAAAGTAAAAGAAATCGACATTCAACTTCAAAAAATAGAAGAAGGATTTATCGAATTGCAAGATGCTATTTTGGAAGAAGAGAATAGAGAAAGTATAGTTAAAAATATAACCAAAGACATCAGTAACATAACATCAAATATTACTGTCAACAATTCTACAATAAAACAATATAATAAACAGAAGTTAGAACTTGAAAAAGAAATTGAGAATCTTCTTAGCAAAAATAAAAATGAAAGCAAAGAAGTAAAAATTTTAAGAGATATGATGAAAGAAGAAGATAAGTTGGATAAAGTAAAGTCTCAATGTAATGAAGCACTTCATTACTTTGAATTTGCACATCTTCTTATGAAAGATGGTGGAATAAAATCCAAAATAATTCAAAAATATTTGCCAATAATAAATCAGCAAATAAACAGATATCTCCAAATGATGGATTTGTTTATTAATTTTTCTTTAGATGAAGAATTTAAAGAAAGTGTTAATACACCAGTCCATGAAGATTTTTCTTATGGATCTTTTAGTGAGGGTGAAAAACAAAGAATATCCTTATCCATTTTATTTGCATGGAGAGAGGTTGCTAGAATGAAGAATTCGGTAAATTGCAATTTACTTTTCCTAGATGAAATTTTTGATAGTTCGTTGGATACTGAAGGAACAGAATACTTACTTAAAATAATTAAATACGCAATTCAAGATTCTAATATTTTTATAATTTCTCATAGAATCGATGACCTTACAGATAAATTTGAAAGGGTATTAGAGGTAAAAAAAGTTAATGGATTCTCCAAATTTTTCTCTTGACTTTTAACCCGAAACTTACTATACTTTATTCTTGATAAAAGCAATTATGGAAAACTTTGACATGATCAATGATTACATTGGAATTTCATCTTCTTTACCTTCACCTTATGCGGATACTACAATTTTAGGAGGGGAAGACTATTTGAGTTTTAATTCTAATTCTTACAATTCAGATTATATTACATTTAATACAATGTCAGGTTCTAGTGCTGGAAGTCCTATGACTAATGAAAATGCAAATGGTTTTTGGAAATATAATGAAGATAAAATTATAAAGCAACTAGAAGAATATATTAAAGGTACATATCGACAGCATTATGTAGATCGAACTGGTGGTGGAAATGAACAAACACTAGACAAGATCAAACACAATCGTCGTGAAGGGTTTTGTGCTGGTAATGTAACTAAGTATATTGATCGTTACGATACCAAAGGAACTCCTCGTGCAGATCTCTTTAAAGTACTGCATTACACTATTCTCCTGATCAATCATCTTAACCTTATTGAAAACAAGTGATGAAACTTTCTGAAAATACTATTTCTATTTTAAAAAACTTTTCGACTATTAATCCTAGTATCTACATTCGAAAAGGTAATGTCATCAGAACTATTGCAATGTCTGGAAATATTGCTGCATCTGCAAAAGTTGCAGAAGAATTTGATAATGAATTTGCAATTTATGATCTGAATCAATTTCTTAATGGTCTGAAACTTTATGATAATCCACAACTAGATTTTTCTGAAGAAAATTGCGTATTGGTGAAGCAAGGAAGTCATACCATTAAATATTTTCTAACTGATCCTACTCTTATTTTCGCACCTGAAAATAAAGATATTGTTCTCCCTTCTAAAGATATTTGTTTCCAAATTGATGAAGCACAATTTGAAAAATTAGTTCGAGCTTCATCTGTTTTTGGTCTTCCTGACCTTTCAGTAGTTGGGGAAGATGGAAAAATCGAATTGCAAGTTCGACAGAAAGAAAATGTTACATCTAATGAAGTATCTATTGTTGTGGGTGAGACTGAGGATGAGTTTTGCTTGAACTTCAAAATTGAAAACTTGCGGATTATTCCTGGATCCTATAACGTAGTTATCTCAAGGCAATTCATTGCAGAGTTTACAAATCAGAATTTTGATTTGACTTATTTTGTTGGTCTTGAGAGTGATAGTTCCTTCATCTCTTAATTTTTATTATGGACTTTTTGTTTTATCTAACACCTATAGGTAGAGAAATCATCAGCAGTGTTATGCTAAAAAACTTTAGAATTCAGGAAAATCCTCCTATTTGTAAAAAATATAAAGATTTGTTTGGATATACTAAAAGTCCCAATTTTGTAATTTGCACAGATAACATTAAAAATAATATCAGTCCAGTATCACATTATGTAAATGAAACTGTATACCATGAAGCTGTTCATGTTGTACAATCATGTAAAGGTGGTCCAATTAATATAAAAGACATTACACTTAGTTCTGAAAAATTGAATGATGTAAATCGTTCTGTAAATTATGGAACTTCTGCAAGTGTTTATGAAATGGAATCTTATTATTTGGAAGATAAACCTGAGTTGGTTTCAAGTTATTTGAAAAAATACTGTTTTTAATTTGTTATGAACATTTTTGTTGTAGATCAATGTCCAAAAAAATCTGCTGAACAACTTCCCGATAAACATATTGTAAAAATGCCCTTAGAGACCTGTCAAATGGTCTCTGTGATATATTCGGATTGGTATTATAATTGGGGAACAATTAACAAAGTAGATGGAAATCCTTATAGCACCAAACGAGGAGCATTCCGTAACCATCCATGTACTAAATGGGCATCAGAATCTTACGGGAATCTTGCCTGGTTGCTTTCCCATGGACTATTTCTTTGCTTAGAATATACTGAACGTTACAATAAAAGACATTCCTGTCAGAATACAATTGAGCAGGCAATTGATATATTTAATAGTAAAAGTGATAGGTTATTCTCTAATTACCAAGATGTAATAGAATTTACTCGTGCAATGCCAGATGAGTTGAAAAATAATACGTCTATAAGTACAATGGAAGCATATCAAAAATATGTTGCATCTAAACCTTGGGTGAAAGATAATTACCTAAGAAAACCTGAAAGACTACCTGAGTGGATTTTTAATTATGCGTGATGACTTTTTGTTTGTTGAAAAATATGCACCAAAAACCATAGATGAATGTATTCTTCCCGAAGAACTGAGGAAGTTTTTTAATGAAATTAGAAACTCTAAAGAAGTTCCTAATTTAATCTTGTCTGGTCCTCCTGGGATAGGTAAAACTTCTACAATTAAAGCTCTATCCAATGAACTTGGATTGGACTTTATGATGATTAATGGATCAGAAGAAGGACGTTTTATTGATACTATTAGAAATAAGGTTCAAACTTATGCATCCACAGTATCACTTACAAATACTGGTAAAAAAATACTTTTGATTGATGAGGCAGACAATGTAACTCATGATGCCCAACTTGCTTTACGTGGGGCAATTGAAAAACTTCAAAAGAATTGTATTTTTATTTTTACTTGTAATTACAAAAATAAAATTCTTCCACCTCTTCATTCTAGATGTTCAGTATTAGATTTTACTATTCCTACAAAAGAAAAACCTAAACTGGCTCTAGCATTATTTGAACGTATTGAAAATATTTTAAAATCTGAAAATATTGAATATGAAAAGAAAGTTCTTGCACAACTAGTGCAAAAATATTTTCCAGATTTCCGTAGAACTCTAAATGAACTTCAAAGGTATTCATCTACAGGTAAGTTAGAATTAAATTCAATAACATCTTCATCTAATGCAAATGTTTTAGAATTAATGGAATACCTGAAAACTAAAAATTTCACAGAAGTCAAGAAGTGGACTACTTTAAATATTGACAATGATATTAGTAAAGTTTTACGTCAAATTTATGATGAACTTTATAAAGTATTGGTTCCATCTACTCTTCCTGCTGCTGTTTTGGTTTTAGCAAAATATCAATATCAAAGTGGTTTTGTGATGGATCAGGAAATCAATCTTCTTGCATGTTTAGTTGAAATTATGTGTGAATGTGAGTTTGTATGAGCACTTCTCCTTGGGATTGGGTAAAAACAATAACGAGTACTAAAGAAAATCTATTAGAGACTGAAGATTTAAAAACTTATGAACCTTTCATAGTAAATAAAGCTTTATCGTATCATTTTGATTGTACTTTATATGCAAATGAAATGAATAAGCATTTTTATCTAGATAAAGATATGCAGTATTCTTTTTACTTGCATGGTATTCGTAAAATGAAAAGAGGATTTTCTCCTTGGATTAAAAAAGAAAGTATACAAGATTTAGATTATATCAAGGCATATTATGGATATAATAATGAAAAAGCACTTCAAGTTCTTAGTATTCTCTCAAAAAAACAAATAAACTATATAAAAGATAGACTTGAAAATCGTGGATTTGAAAAACAATGACTAATGTAAATGAACCCCAAGTAAATTGGACACCATCTATGATGGTTGAAGTTACTCTAAACGAACCAGATGACTTTTTGAAAGTTAGAGAGACTCTTACTAGAATAGGAGTTGCATCTAGAAAGGAAAAGAAACTTTATCAATCCGTTCATATTCTTCATAAGCAAGGCAGATATTATCTGACACATTTTAAAGAACTATTTGCTCTAGATGGAAAATATGCAAATATTACAGTCAATGATGTTCAAAGACGTAATAGAATTGTTCAACTAGTTGCAGATTGGGGATTGATTTCTATTGTAAATCCAGATCAAGTAGTAGATATTGCTCCTCTCAATCAAATCAAAGTTATTTCTTTTAAAGAAAAAAATGAGTGGGCACTGGAAAGTAAATATTCCATTGGCAAAAAAGTTAAACCTGAAAACGAGTAATCAGTGATATAACCCGAATAAAATGGGAGTGCTAACCACACTCCCATTTTTAATGTAAGAAAATATATAATAATGAAATGAGATGCCCACTGGGATCTCATAAACTAAGATGCTCATTGGAGGTCAAAATGACAACTATCGCAAAATACAACACGTCTAACATTCAAAAGTTTTTTGAAGATATTGACAGACTAACAATTGGAATGGATCCATTTTTTAGTAGGTTAGATAATCTTCATGTTACTAATTATCCCCCATTTAATGTTATAGATTTAGGGAATGGTCAGCAACGATTAGAAATTGCAGTTGCAGGATTTTCAAAGTCTGAAATTAGTGTCTACACTGAAAATAATGTTCTAACAGTTTCTGGAACAAAAGAAAGTAGACCTGAAGAAAACTATAAGCATCATGGAATTGCTTCTAGATCATTCACTAGAACATGGCCAATTTCAGATGATATTAGAATTGGTGATGTAAAACTTATAGATGGTTTATTGTCTATTGAGGTATTGAGAATTATTCCAGATCATCAAAAGAAAAGAACTTATAGTGTTCTATAAATAAAAATAAAAAATGAAAACCTTTCAGGAATTTAAAAAAATTATAAATGAAATGGTAGGTGATTTTGGTTCTGGTGTAAGACCACCAAAACCCAAATGTTATGGGAAAACGACTACTTATGCCATGCTTCCCGGAAAAAGAGTATGTAAGTTCAAAAGAAAAAGATAAATACTTTTGAATATCGTCGGCGCAAGAGGAGTACCTGGCAAAATCCAGGTTGACTCCTCCTTTTTTTTGTGATATCATTGTTGGATACCAAATGTGAATGGAAAAATAAAATGATACAAGGACTATTACTTACAACTAACCAAATCTTAGTAACGGAAGTACATGAAGTGATGGTTGATTTGGGTGAACCTAATTGTAGGATGGTTAATCCTTGCACAATTAATAGTGATGGTGATCTTGTAAGGTACTTGTCTGATCACACAAATCAGACTACATTTATGATTTCATCTGATAAAATTTTAACTATCTTTGATCCACTTACTGATATAAAGGATCAATATAGAATTTTGACTGGATATGTAGAAGAGGTTTCAACTAGTGAGGAGGAGGAACTGAATTGAGATTTTACACTAATGTAACTCAAAAATTCGATAAAATGTTGGTTCGTGGATATGAAGATGGTGAAAGGTTTAACCAGGAACTTGAATTTTATCCTACATTATATGTTTTAAGTAAAAAAGAGACAGAACATAAGACACTTGATGGTCAATTTGTAAAACCAATTCAACCTGGATTGATTTCTGATTGTAGAGAATTTTATAAAAAATATAATGAAGTAGATGGATTTTCCATTTATGGGATGGATAACTATACCTTCCAATATATCTCAGATAATTATTCTGAGGATGAAATTAAATATGATATTTCTAAAATTAAATTATTTACAATTGACATTGAGGTTGCATCTGAAAATGGATTCCCCAATGTTTTTGATTGCTCAGAAGAACTTCTTTTGATTACAATTCAAGATTATAATACCAAGGAAATTATTACTTTCGGGTCTAGGGATTATTCTGGAAATAGAAAAGACTTCACATTTATAAAATGTGAAGATGAAGTTGATCTATTTAATAAATTCTTGGAATTTTGGGAAACTTCATCTCCTGATGTAGTAACTGGATGGAATAATTCACTGTATGATATTCCATATATTGTGGGTAGGATTGATAGAGTACTTGGTTCCAAAGAGGTTAAAAGACTTTCTCCTTGGAAAAATGTAAGAATTAGAGAAGTAGAAATTTCTGGAAGGACAAATCTTATTTGTGATATTTCTGGAATTACTATATTGGATTATCTCAATCTCTATAAAAAGTTTACTTATACTAATAGGGAAAGTTATGCACTTAATCACATTGGTGAAGTAGAATTAGGTCAGAAAAAACTGGACCACTCAGAGTTTGATACGTTTAAAGAATTTTATACAAAAAATTGGAATAAGTTTGTTGATTATAATATTCTAGACGTAGAACTTGTAGATAAACTTGAGGAGAAATTAAAATTAATTGAACTTTGTATTATGATGGCATATAATGCAAAGATTAACTTCGATGACGTTTTTTATCAAGTTAGGATGTGGGATGCAATTACTTACAATTATTTGAGAAAAAAGAATATTGCAATTCCACCTAAAGTTGCTTCAGATAAGGATGAAAAATTTGAGGGTGCTTATGTAAAAGAACCTAAACCTGGAATGTACGATTGGGTTGTGAGTTTTGACCTTGCTTCCCTATATCCAAGTCTAATCATGATGTATAATATTAGTCCAGAAACAATTTTGGATAATAAACATCCTAACATTAACATTCAAAAAGTTCTTAATAAAACTGTAGATACTGAAAGTTATTCTGAGTATGCTATATGTCCAAATGGATGTATGTACAGAAAAGATATACGTGGATTCTTTCCTGAACTTATTGAAAAAATGTTCAATGATAGAAAACTCTACAAGAAAAAAATGCTTGAGGCTCAGATAAAGTATGAAAAAGAACCATCTAAAAAGTTAAGCAACTTAATTTCTGAATATAATAATATCCAACAGAACTTGAAGATTTGTTTGAATAGTCTTTATGGTGCCCTTGGAAATCAATACTTTAGATATTACCGATTAGACAATGCAAAGGCAGTTACCTTTTCTGGGCAAACTGTAATTAAGTGGATTGAGAGTAAATTAAATACATATCTCAATAAAATTATTGGTACTAAAAATCAAGACTTTATTATTGCATTGGATACTGATTCTAACTATTTAAATTTGGGACCTCTTATTAAAAAAGTTTTTAAAGATAAGCAAGTATCAAAAGAAAAAATTATTAGTTTCATCGATACTATTTGTGAAGATAAATTCCAAGAGTTTATTAATACATCGTTCCAGGAACTTTCTGATTACACCAATGCATATAAAAATACTCTTTATATGAAAAGAGAGGCAATTTGCGATAGGGCTATCTGGACCAAAAAGAAAAGATATATCCTCAATGTATGGGATAATGAAGGAGTTAGGTATGAGGAACCTAAGATTAAAATCAAGGGTCTAGAAGCAATTAAATCATCTACCCCTGCAGTATGCAGAAAAATGATTAAAGATGCAGTTCCAATTATGATGAATCAATCTGAAGATGATATGATCCGTTACATCAAAGAATGTAAGGAAAAATTTATGAAATTTTCAGTTGAAGAGATTTCATTTCCAAGATCTGTTAATAACTTAGATGTTTATGGATCTAGAGGTGAAATTTACAAAAAAGGAACTCCGATGCATGTTAGGGGAGCACTTCTTTATAATTACTATGTAAGGAAGAATAAAATAGATCATAAATATCCAATTATCCAAAATGGAGAAAAAATAAAGTACTGTGCACTTAAAGTTCCAAATCCTATTAGGGAAGATGTAATTTGTTTTATCCAGAACTTTCCGAAGGAACTTGATTTGGATAAGTACGTAGACTATACTACACAGTTCAATAAATCTTTTCTGGAGCCTCTTAAAATTATTCTAGATGCTATTGGGTGGAAAACAGAGAAGACAGTAAACTTAGCAAACTTTTACGCATAAAATTATGGATTTTCTAAAAGATATTGTAAATGAAATTGGAGGAGAGTACACACAACTAGCCTCTGAAATTGATGAAACTGAATCATATGTAGATACTGGTTCTTATATATTCAATGCTGCAGTTTCTGGAAGCATTTATGGGGGAGTATCTGGAAATAAAATTACAGCACTTGCAGGTGAGCAAGCAAGTGGTAAGACGTTCTTTGCACTTGCAGTAGTTAAGAATTTCCTACAAAATAATCCAGAAGGGTATTGTTTGTATTTTGATACTGAAGCTGCAATAACAAAATCTCTTCTACAAAGTAGAGGAATTGATACAAATCGTTTGGTTGTAGTTAATGTAGTAACTGTTGAAGAATTCCGAACAAAGGCTTTAAAGGCAGTTGATATTTACGAGAAAAAACCAGAAAAGGATAGAAAACCTTGTATTTTTGTTCTTGATAGTTTGGGTATGCTTTCTACCAATAAAGAAATTGGAGATGCTCTCTCTGAAAAAGACACTAGGGATATGACCAAACCTCAACTTATTAAAGGTGCATTCCGAATGTTGACTCTTAAACTTGGGCAGGTTAATATTCCAATGATAGTGACAAACCATACTTATGAAACTATGAGTATGTACTCATCTAAGGAAATGTCTGGGGGAAGTGGACTTAAATATGCCGCATCTACTATCGTTTATCTTTCGAAATCAAAAGAGAAGGAAGGTACTGAAGTAGTTGGCAATATAATCAAAGTAAAAACATTCAAGTCACGTTTAAGTAAAGAAAATAAAGAAGTTGAAGTTCGTCTTTATTATGATGAAAGGGGACTTGATAGGTATTATGGTCTTTTGGATCTTGCTGAAAAATACGAAATATTTAAAAAGTCTGGTGCCAGATATCAAGTTGGAGATGGAACTTCTCAATATGGAAAAACCATTATGGAAAATCCAGAAAAATACTTTACTCCTGATGTAATGCAAGCACTTGATGAAGCAGCAAAAACAGAATACTCTTATGGTCAACCAACTTGATGTAGGTGTCTGACTACAGGGCATAAAATAGTTTAATATTCATTTACAATACAAATAATGGAAAGAGTTGAGACTACTATTCTTCGTAATTTACTTTTCAACAGTGAATACTGTAGAAAAGTATTGCCTTTCATAAACCCTGATTATTTTGAGAATAAACATGAACGTGTTGTCTTTGAAGAAATAAGTAAGTTTATTGTTTCTTATGAAGATATGGCAACAAAAGAAGTTGTCTTAATTGAGGCAGAAAAAAGAACTGATATTTCAGAAGAAACTTATAAAATTATTTGTGATTATGTATCTAATCTGGATAATGTTCATGTAGACCTTCAGTGGTTGATGGACACTACAGAATCTTGGTGTAGAGATCGTGCAATTTACCTTGCACTCATGGAAAGCATCAAGATTGCTGATGGGCAGGATGAAAAGAAAGGTAGAGATGCTATTCCTGGAATTCTTCAGGAGGCACTCTCTGTATCTTTCGATGAGCATATCGGACACGATTTCATTGAGGATTACTCTAAACGATATGATTATTATACTAGAGTTGAAGAAAAACTTCCTTTTGATTTAGATTACTTTAATAGAATTACTAATGGTGGACTTTCAAAGAAAACATTATCATTGATTCTTGCAGGTCCTAATGTAGGTAAATCACTTGCAATGTGCTCATTTGCATCTGGATTTCTATCCAAAGGTAAAAATGTTTTATACATTACTTTAGAAATGGCAGAAGAAAAAATCGCACAAAGAATAGATGCTAATCTTTTGAATGTTAACATCACAGACATTGATAAATTATCAAAAGAAAAGTTTGAGAATAAAATTGTCAAACTTTCACAAAAAACCCATGGTAAGTTGATCATTAAAGAATATCCACCTTCTTCTGCTCATGTAGGTCATTTCAAATCTCTTCTCAATGAACTTGCTCTTAAAAAGCATTTCCATCCTGATATAATTTTTGTTGACTATCTTAATATCTGTGCATCCAGTAGGTATAGGAATAACTCAGCAGTAAACTCTTACACTTACGTTAAGAGTATCTCTGAAGAACTTCGTGCCCTTGCTGTTGAATATAATGTACCAGTGTTCAGTTCAACTCAAACTACTCGTAGTGGTTACAGTACAACTGACCCAGACATGACTGATACTTCAGAAAGTTTTGGTACAGTTGCTACCGTAGATATGATTATCGCAATGATTAAAACTGAAGAACTTGATCAACTTGGTCAGGTAATGTTTAAACAAATTAAAAATCGTGATAATGATGTTTCAAAATTTAAAAGATTTGTTGTTGGTGTAGATAGGAATAAAATGAGATTGTATGATGTTGAACAAAATGCTCAAATTCAAGCTCTTGACGAAGCTTTAGAAGAAGAGTATAATTTTGAGGATGATAAAAAAAGCAAATTTAAGGAATTTAAATTTTAATGTCTATTTCTATCAATAAGAAAACACTAGAAAACGGATGTGCCGAATATACTATGACTGAAACTCCAAAGCATGTTGACTTTAATAAGTATGCTGAATTTGTAGATGCTGTAACTTCTGATGAATCAAAAGACTTCCTTGCACTTTCAGATCGTCTAGTTGCTCTAGATGAGAAGGGTGCAAATATTGAAAGACTTTTGACTTCTGCCGTTGGTATTAATGCTGAAGGTGGTGAGTTTATGGAAATCGTCAAAAAGATGGTGTTCCAAGGCAAACCTTACAATGAAGATAATCGTGAGCACTTGATTATCGAACTGGGTGATATCATGTGGTACGTTGCTCAGGCATGTATGGCACTTGATGTGACTCTTGATGATGTGGTTGCTCGTAATGTGCACAAACTCCTCAAACGTTATCCTGAAGGTGCTTTTGATGTTTATTTCTCTGAAAACCGTGCTTCGGATGATAGATAATTATTCTTGATTATCCAATTTAAATCTCTCTAAATATTTGGAGAGATTTTTTTGTATGGATATTACTGTAGATCAGGTTTACGATGAATTAATAAAAAAACCAGAGTATTCCTCAAATATAGTAAAAGAGGCTAATAAAATCACTATATACTCAAATGATTCAATAAAAAAATCAGAAGAAAGGAAAAATAAACTAAGAGGAATTAGAGATTATTTAAGAGAGAAATTTCCAGAATCTTCTAATCTTATAATTTACAATCCTAAAGGATCTGGTAGTACAATAGGAAGAACTGAGATAATAAATAGTGGATCTCGGGATATAGTAGTACTTTTAAAACCAGTACTAGAACCAATTATTCTAAAAAATTGGCTTTTAAATGAAGAAATGTTTGCTGACATATCTAATGAATATAAAGATTATGCAGATGAAGATTCAAGTAAATATAAAATACTTATAAGTGATGGTAGAAAAAGTATCATTATAGATGATGTTAAAAGTGTTACTAGAGTTGGGGGATTGAATAAAAAGTCGGATATAAAAATAACTAAGACAATAGGAAAAGAATATAACATATCCTTAAAAATGTCTCAGTTTCCAGCTTGGCAAGGATATGCAAATAGTAGTCCATCTGCAGTAGAGACTGCAAAAAAAATAATAAGCAATTTAGTAAATCCTACTGCTTCATTTGGTAAAGGTTCTGGTGGAGTTTCTGTTATCTCTACTTTATCTGAAGTTAAAGAATTTTGTTTTGGTGGAGATGGGTCAAATAGAGTAGATTATATTATTAGTGCAGATTTTACATCAAAATCACCTAAATCTTCATTTAAATATAATCAAGATACTAAAACTCTTACTATAATAGTGAATAAAATATATTCTAGAACTCCTATTGATTATGAAGAAGTTAGAAAAAATTGTTATTTGTTAATCTCTAAAGTTTCCAATGCTAGCATTACAATAGGAAATCAATATAGAGGATATCAAATATCATTTGTTCCAGAAAGTAGAGTTAGAAACACCATTCCAGGAAAAAGATAAATAATTAAAAAACTAATCAATGAAGTCCTTTCGTCAGTTTATATCAGAAGCTTTAGAAACTGTAGCATCATCTCAAGCCAAGCAAATGGGTTTGAGGGGGAATGGTCATGGAGATTGGTACGACAATCAAGGAAATTTAGTAGCAAAAACTGTTGGTGGAAAATTAAAAGTATTTAAAGGGAGAGGTGGAAAGGGACCTAGAGATGAATCTCAACCTCAAACTAAACAAAAGATATCAGTAACTGATAAAGTTTCTCAACAACAATCTGATGCACAACAGCAACAGTCGGACGGATCCGATGGAATCGTTGTAGTATTTGGAAGATTTAATCCACCATCTAGGAATCATGAGCAACTTTTAAAATTTGGATTTGCTAGATCTAAAGAATCTGGATATGACTATAGAATTTACCCAAGTCGTATTCAAGATGCTGGAACTAATCCATTGAATCCTTCTTTGAAGGTTCAATTTATGCAGATCATGTATCCAGAGTATGCAGATTATATTTTAGATAGTGAAGACTCTAAGACAATTTTTGATGTACTTGAATCTTTGTATGGAGATGGATATAAGAATGTTAAAATTGTAGTTGGATCAGATAGACTTGGAGAATTTCAAAGTCTTGCTCATAGGAATGATGGTCAGAATTATACTTTCGATAATATAGAAGTATTATCTGCATCTGTTAGAGATCCTGATAGTGATACTGCAGGTTCTGGATCTTCTGTAGCATTGAGAACTGCTGCTGCTGAAGGAAATTATGAAGCATTTGCTTCTAATCTTCCACCTAAAATGAAAACTGCAGATAAGCAGCAATTATTTGATTCTGTAGTTAAATCGATGAAAATTGGTGAGGATTTAGAATTGTGGAAGATTGCCCCCGAACTTGATATGGAAAGTTTGCGTATAAATTATAAAAAAAATAATTTATACCCTGTAGGTTCTATGGTTGAAAATTTAAATACCGGATTATCAGGAAGAGTTTTAAGAAGAGGTACAAATTACCTTATCTGTGTTACAGAAAGTGGGGTAATGTTTAAATCTTGGTTGCAAAATGTAAGAGAATCTACTTATGAGGTAGGGACAGATAAGTATAGGGAAAAACTTCAAAGCATGGTACATGGTCAACCTATAAAATCTTTTACTAAAATTCCCATTAAAGAAACTGTACCTAAAAACCTAAATAAACTTAGGAAAGATTTGCAAAAAGTAAAATGAGTTCTGAGGAAAGAATTTTTTTAGAGGCTACGGCTGCTGAAATTAAAAGAGCTGGTGAGAAGGAACTTAAAAAAACTCAAAAGGAAAATAAAAAGGAAAAAAAGGATTCCGAGTGGTATAGGAAGCAGCTCGAGGCAAATCTCGCATATAAGAGAGAAAGATTAGAGTGGCAAAAGGAAAGGTCATTATTAAAGGATAAATTAAGAAGAAAAAGAGAAACTGAAAAGGGTGCTGAAAGTGTAAAGGAACCACTTCGTAAAATTAAAACTGAAGTAATTAGTGATAAAGATAAAGATCCAACTGCTTATCAAAAAGCAATGGGAAGTGCAGCATCTTTAGCAAAAGGACTTGCTACTGCGGGAGTTGCTGCAGTTAAAAGGAGAGCAGAAAAGAAAAAACAAGAATCTGAAGGACTTAAAAAACCTAAAGTTGGAACTAGAGAACCTAAACCATATTCGATTGCATATAAGTCTGCTAAGAAAAAAAAGAAATTGGAACCTCAAAAATTGTCCGGAACTCCAGAGAGAGAAAAACTCCCTGCAGGTAAAGCACCAATTGCAAGAAGACTGCCTGCAGGTCAAGGTCCTAGTAAACCATCAGGTACACTTGGACAAAGAGCTAGAAAAAATCCAGAACTTAAAAAAAAGTTAATCGCACAAAGATCTGTTGGAGAAGAATTTTCTTGTTGGAGAGAAGAATTTTTATATGAACTAGGGGAACTTAGAAAAAATAAAAAAAATAAGAAAATGAAAAATGGTGATGAAGAAAAAATTATTGATGTAATGAGTGGTAAAAATAAAATTGTAATTGGTCCAAAAATTGATGAGCAATTAGATATTGTAGAAGCAAGAAAAAGAGAGAAAATTGCTAATGCAGTTCTTTTAGCAACTATGGCAGCAACTGCGGGACAATCTCCCAAAGATTTTGTAAGAACTGGTCATATTGAGTCACCTGGAACTGCTCTTATGCAAACATGGGCAAGAAAAAGAGGTGAGGCAGAAAGAAATTTAGATAGTGGTAGAGTTTCTCACCCCTCTAGAAACATTAAGAAAAAAAAAGTTACCGAAGAATGTGATTGTGAAAAAGATCCAAAAAAAGAATTAGTAAAAGCAATAGTCTCAAAAGCTATGAGTGAAAAGAAAAGAAAAAATTATTTGTTGAATTCTGGAATTATTGGGGAAAAGATGGAAATCTCAGAAGCAAAAAAGTCTGAGATGAAATGTAATAAACCAAGAGCAGAAGCACATGGTTCTGGTGAAACTGGAAAATCTCATGTCGTAAAGGCTTGTGAAGGTGGAACTGAAAAATTAATTCGTTTTGGGCAACTTGGAGTCAAAGGTTCTCCAAAGAGAAAAGGTGAATCTAAAGAATATGCAAGTCGTCGTAATCGATTTAAAACAAGACATGCAAAAAATATTGCAAAAGGAAAAATGTCTGCGGCTTATTGGGCAAATAAAGTTAAATGGTAAAGCATTAATTTTAGATAAATATTTTTATCCATAACACGGAGAGCATCATGGGAGCACTTGTAGAACTAGTAAAACCAATTTTATTTGCTGCAATTAATAGTTGCACCACAAAAAAACTTGTGTGTGATTTACTTGATCGTTATGCAAAATCAACCGATAATGATGTAGACAATCTAATCGCAGCAACTGTTAGAACAGCACTATTAAAGAATTGCTGATACTAAATTAAATAAGTTTTGGAGACCTTTCTAGGGTCTCCATTTTTTATAAATACTCTTAGAAAAAACTTACGGGAATAAACAAATGGCACTTTGGGGTAATAAAGACGATGTATTCTCTCCTGGCTCAGTATCAGTAAATTATGCAACTAAAGTAATTACTGGATCTGGAACTTCTTTCCTTGCAGCTTCTGTTGGTGATGTGATTAGTATTGGTGCAGGTAAAACTTTTGGTGAAGCAATCATTGATAAAATTAATTCACAGACTTCTATTTCTATTGCTACTACCCAATTTTTAAGTGGTGCTGCCATTTCTGGTGTAAGTGACTATGTAATTTCACAAAAACCAAAATACACTCAGCATGATACACATTTCACTGCAAACCAAATTTTTGGTGTAGATGAGAGTGAGATTGCAGTAAATACTTATCTTACTCATGCAGGATGGGTTGGAATTATTACTTATGTAGATAGTAGTGGTGAACTGAGAACAAAGACTGAAACTTTAGTCGCAATGTCTGGAATTACAACAGGCACAACAACATACGCTACTGCAGGTGATGCGGCAGATGATGCTAAACTTCCAGATGTAGATATCACTATCACTTCTCAACCTGCTTCTGTTGGAGTAGGAACCACTCAAACAGCAACATTTAGTGTTGCTGCAACTGTAGTTCCTTCAACTGCACCTCTATCTTACCAGTGGAGGAAGTCTACAACTGCAGGTGGATCGACTTATGCTGACATTGCTGGAGCAACTAACTCCAGTGTAAACATTACTAATAATGGAACTGCAAATAACGGATATCGTTATCGTGTCGTTATTACTAGTGGTGATGTTTCAGTAACGTCTTCATTTGCTACATTAACTGTTTCATGATAATTTAGTATGAGATTTAATGAGTTGAATGAAGAGAACTATGTTTTATTTGCAATTAAACATTATGAAAATCCTCAAGCAGTAACAAAAGAGGATTTTTACGATGACCTTAAACGGTTTAAATGGATAAAACGGTTACTTAGAAAATATAAATCAAGTGGTGAATTGAACACTCATCTGTTAATTAACCACTTTTTGATTTTATATAATGTTTTTGGTGAAGCTACTACTCCTTTATTGTTTTATAAAATTGATTCTGAATATTGGAGTTTGATAAAAACTATAATCATGTATCTGGGAAGATTTCCAAATTATCCAAAAACTGAATTGCACGATATACCAATTGATACTAGCTGTTTAAATCAACTCAATGATCTCTAATGAAAGACAGAACTTTTAATTATATAAGAAAAATCATTCATGATATGTTAGAAGAGGATGTCTCTGCGATTTCTGCACCGACAAATAGTTTATCTAGTGGAAAGATTGCAGGAACTCCTGAAGCAGGTGATTTACCCCCCGTTGATCTTCGTAAAAAGAAATATAAAAAATTACCATTCTTTTATAAAGACATGTTTAGGAGGAAAACGAGTGTTCAATCAAAACGCACCATTTGATACTAGAGTGGCAGTACTTGAAGAAAAATTCAGTGTGTATGAGCAAATGATGAATAAGTTAGAAGCTGCAATAAGAACAATTAGTGAAACTAGTCAAGGCATTTCAAAAATGTTGGCTATACATGATGAAAGATTGGAAAATACAATAAGATCGGATACATTGATTTTACAAAAAATTACTGAGGTAGATGCTAGAAATGCCATAGAGCATGAAAAAGTAATTACAAGAATGAATGAATTGGAAGATAAAGTCGATGAAATAAGTAAAATTAAATGGATGACTATTGGAACTGGAGTAGTTCTTGCAGTATTAGCAACAGCATTTTCAACTCTTGCTTCTGGTTGGTGGACTCCTCCTGAAATGCAAATGTTAAAAGATGGACATATGCATCAGCAAAACGTACCTCCAGATAAGAATTGACAAAAACTTGATCTTTCAGTAGAGTGTGAGTCACAGACTTTTATATGAATGGATTTAATTGATTTCAAGTATATTGATCTTGTATCTACCAGACTGCAAAAATTTAAAAGAGTAAAAGATAGTCTTTATAATTTTCGTTGCTTTTACTGCGGGGATAGTAAAAGGACAAAAAATAAAGCAAGAGGATATTTGTATTCTATCAAGAATACCTTTAACTACAAGTGTCATAATTGTGGGAAATCTACATCGTTTGTTAATTTCCTAAAAGATGTAGATCCAAATATTCATGATCAATATATCATTGATAGATTTAAAACAAATAAGAAAAAAGAACCAGTATTAAAGGTAGAAAAAAAATCATCTAAACCAGTATTTAAAAAAAAATATTTTGATCTTCCTCAACTGTCTAAACTAAATAAAGAACACTTTGCACGACAATACGCAGAGAAAAGAGGAATTCCAGAAAAAAAATTGAGTGAACTTTATTTTTGTGAAAAATTTAAAGAATGGACCAACACACAAAAACCAACTTTTAAATCATTGGAATATGATGAACCTAGAATTATCATTCCTCTCATTTATAATGATGAAATTTTTGGATTCCAAGGTAGAAGTTTATCTAAGAATTCAAAAGTAAAATACATAACAATTATTTTAGATGATTCTATACCTAAAATTTATGGTCTCGATGGAATAGATTGGTCAAAAAATGTTTATGTAGTGGAAGGACCTATTGATAGCATGTTTATCCCAAATGCTATTGCTATGGTCGGTGCAGATGTAAACATTTCTCAAATTCCAGATAGGAAAGATATTGATTACATTTTTGTGTATGATAATGAGAAACGGAATAAAGAAATAGTAGACAGAATGCAAAAAACTATTTCTCAAGGGCATTATATTGTAATTTGGCCAAATGACTTGAAAGAAAAAGACATTAATGATATGATCTTAGCAGGACTTCCTGTTGAGGAAATTATAAAAGAAAACACTTTTATGGGATTAGAAGCAAAAGCAAAACTTATCGGATGGAAAAGAGTATGAGCAATGGAACTAAAGTACTGAAGAGAAAAGGTCACACTGAACCACTTGACCTGAATAAGATTCATACGATGGTTGAGGAGGCATGTAGAGACCTTTCAGGAGTTTCTGCATCTCAAGTAGAAATGCAATCTGGGATTCAATTTTATGATGGGATTTCTACACAAGAAATTCAAGAGATTCTGATCAAATCTGCGTCTGATTTAATTGATTTGGACAATCCAAATTATCAATTTGTTGCGGCAAGACTTTTGCTATTTTCTCTCAGAAAGTCACTTTACGGAAAAATTAAAGATCACCCCTCATTCTTTGATCACATTGTAAAGTGTGTGGGAGTTAATGTGTATGATACAGAGATTTTAGAAAAGTATACTGAAGATGAACTCAATAAACTTGGCAATTATATTGACCATGATAGAGATTATCTCTTCACCTATGCTGGATTGAGACAAGTTGTGGATAAGTATCTAGTTCAGGACAGAAGTACTGGGAAAGTTTACGAGACACCACAATTTGCTTATATGATGATTTCGGCAACAATGTTTGCAAATTATCCTCAAAGTACTCGTCTTTCTTATGTTAGAAAGTATTATGATGCTATTTCAAAACACAAGATTAATATCCCAACTCCAATTATGGCAGGAGTAAGAACTCCTACTCGTCAATTTGCATCATGTACTCTGATTGATGTTGATGATACTCTGAATAGTATTATTGCATCTGATGGTGCAATGATGAAATACGTTGCAGGACGTGCTGGAATTGGTTTGAATATTGGTAGACTTCGTGCAATTAATAGTAAAATTCGTAATGGTGAAGTTGTTTCTACTGGAGTAATTCCATTCCTTAAAAAATTTGAAAGTTCATTAAAATCATGCCACCAAGGTGGTCTACGTCAAGGAAGTGCTACTGTTTATTTTCCAATTTGGCACAAAGAAATTGAAGAAGTTATTGTTTTAAAAAACAATAAAGGAACCGAAGATAATCGTGTACGTAGACTAGATTATAATATTCAATTATCTAAAATTTTCTATGAAAGATTCATTCAAAATAAGGAGATTACATTATTTTCTCCGCATGATGTCCCTGGACTTTATGATTCTTTCGGAACAGATTTATTTGACGACCTCTATATTCAGTATGAAAAAGATTCGTCCATTCCGAAAAAAACTGTCAAGGCACAAGAACTCATTCTTGATCTCCTCAAAGAACGTGCTGAAACGGGTCGTATCTATTTGATGAACATTGATCATTGTAATTCTCATAGTTCTTTCAAGGATAAGGTTAATATGAGTAATCTTTGCTGTGAGATTACTCTTCCTACTAAACCAATTCAACATATTGATGATGAAGATGGTGAAATTGCATTGTGTATTCTTAAAGCACTAAATGTTGGAAAAATTAAATCTGATGAAGAACTGGAAGAGTTATGTGATCTTTGTGTCAGAACTCTTGATGAATTGATTGAGTATCAAGAATATCCAATCAAGGCTGCAGAGATTGCTACAAAGGCACGTAGAACACTTGGAGTTGGTATTATTGGACTTGCTCACTATCTTGCTAAATTGGGATACAATTATGATCAACCTGAGGCATGGAGTGCAGTTCATGGTCTTTCTGAGAGTATTCAATACTATCTCCTGAAGGCATCAAATCAACTTGCTAAAGAAAAAGGTAAGTGTGATTATTTCCATAGAACTAAATATGCAGATGGAATTCTTCCAATTGATACTTATAAGAAAGATGTTGATGAGATTTGTAATGATCCACTTCAGCACGATTGGGAAGAACTTCGTCAGAATATTTTGACAGATGGACTAAGGCATTCTACTCTTACCTGTATCATGCCTTCTGAAAGTAGTTCAGTGACTTCAAATGCAACCAATGGAATTGAACCTCCTCGTGGATATCTTTCCATTAAAAAGTCTAAAAAAGGACCTATCAAACAAGTAGTTCCCCAATATACTACTTTGAAAAGTCATTACACTTTGCTTTGGGACATGAAAAATAACAATGGTTATTTTAATATTGTTTCAGTAATTCAGAAGTTTTTTGATCAGGCAATTAGTGCTAATTGGAATTATAATCCAGAGCATTATCCAAACAATGAAGTGCCTATGAGTGTAATTGCTCAAGATTTTCTGAGGGCATATAAGTATGGTCATAAGACTGGTTACTATCAGAATACATATGATGGTAAGAGTGATGAACCTAAAGAAGATAATAATGAAATTCAAAATCTTATTGATGAAATTTTAAACAGTGATGATGAAGAAGCTTGCGATAGTTGTACAATCTAAGGAGAATTAAATGGTAGAAGGGATGACAGTCTTTAATACAAATCAAGTAGATACACTTAAACAACCAATGTTTTTTGGTGCTCCTTTAGGAGTTCAAAGATATGATACTTATAAGTATCCTGAATTTGATAAACTCACTCAACAACAACTTGGATTCTTTTGGAGACCTGAGGAGGTTTCTTTACAAAAAGATCGTTCTGACTACCTTACACTTCGTCCAGAACAAAAGCATATCTTCACTTCCAATCTAAAGTATCAGATCCTCCTTGATAGTGTTCAAGGTCGTGGACCTGGTATGGCATTTATCCCATACTGCTCTCTTCCTGAATTGGAGGCAGCAATGACAGTATGGGAATTTATGGAGATGATTCACAGTAGGTCATATACCTATATAATTAAAAATGTATATGCAGATCCTTCAGTAGTATTTGATAAAATCATTACTGATGAAATGATCTTGGAAAGAGCATCCTCTGTGACATCATCATATGATGACTTTATCAATTCTGCTCAACAATATGGAACTTCCAACACTTGGAGGTTTGCAAATGAAGGGGTTGATTTGGGTAAAACCGAAAGAATCGAATTAAAGAGGAAACTTTACCGTGCAATTGCCAATGTCAATATTCTCGAAGGTATCAGATTCTACGTCTCTTTTGCTTGCTCGTTTGCGTTTGGTGAACTCAAGCTTATGGAAGGATCCGCTAAAATTATCTCTTTCATCGCAAGAGATGAAAACCAACATCTTACACTTACTCAAAAAATTCTGACTAAGTGGGCTCAGGGTGATGATCCAGAAATGCAAGAAATTGCTAAAGAAGAAGAATCTTATGTCTATAAAATGTTTGAAAACACTGTAAACGAAGAAAAACGTTGGGCAGAATATCTGTTCAAGGATGGATCGATGATAGGCCTCAATGATAAACTTCTTTGGATGTATGTGGAATGGATTGCTAATCGTCGCATGAAATCAATTGGACTAAAACCAATGTTTGATATTCCAGCTAAAACCAATCCACTCCCTTGGACTGAACATTGGTTGAATAGCAAAAATATGCAAGAAGCTCCAATGGAAACTGAAAAAGAAAGTTATTTGGTAGGGGCAATTAAACAAGATATTGAAACTAATGCCTTTGCGGGATTTAGTTTGTGATAAAAGAGGGGTAATAACCCCTCTTTTTTTATGAAAAAGATAAATAAAAATAAAGATCTTTTTATATTAATGGATAAATCACAAAATATTTACGAAGCTTATCTTCAGGTTTATTCAGAAGGTATTGCATCAGAACATCCTGATATTTCTGGACAGAAGGAATTTGCCAAAAAGGCAGATGAAGAACTTGCACGTAGAAGAAAGGAAAGAGCAAAAAAATCGGGACCTCAACTTCCTAAGTTTTTAAAAACTAAGAAGGGTATTCAAATCGAAGAAAAGGATCATGAGTACTCAATGGCTCGAACTGAACTTCATAAAATTGATGGTGCAGTTAAAAAACTTCGTAAAAAATTAAAAGGTGAAGGTAATATTGAAGCTTGGGTGCAATCTAAAATTACGAGAGCAGCAGATTATTTAGATTCAGCATCAACTTATATTGAGAGTGGTGAGCACGATCATATTGAAGAAGATATTATGCTTGAAAGAGAAATGACTCCTTCTGAAGTTAGAAAGGAGAAAAGACTTAAAGGTAAATATGATGATAGTGGAATGAAGAAAAGTATGATTGATCAATATGGGGAAGAAAAAGGAAAGCAAGTATATTTTGCAACTATCCGTAAGCAAGCAATGGCAAACTCATTTGAACCAGAAGGTGAACAACTTGATGAGAATCCACTGGTCGGATTAGGACTTCGTGCAGGTGCTGCTGCACTTGGAGGTTATCTAGCAAGCAAGGGCATGGAGGCAGCAAAGAAAAAAGTAGATTCTACAATTGATAAAGCAAGAAAAACTTCACCTATTGGTGGTGAGAGATATTCTTCACAATTAAATCAATTAAAGCAATCAATTGATTATGATGGTGAAACCTTAGAAGAGAAAAAACTTTCAAGAACTGAAAGAAGAGAACAAAATCAAGGTAAAAAGAAAAAAGGTGGTGCAGTTCATGCTTACGATATGGACGAAACTTTGTTTGGTCATGACCATTCAAAAGTAAAAGTTCATGTAAAAGATGATAAAGGAAAGAGAGTACAGAGTCTCACTAATCAAGAGTTTAATACTCACAAACTTCCAAAAGGACATTCTTATGACTTTGGTGAATTCCGTAGTTCTAAAGTCTTTACAAAATCAGCTAAACCTAATAAAGGAATTATCAAAAAGTTAAAGAAGCAAGTAAAGCAAGGTAAAAACGTTCATATCATTACTGCTCGTGGTGATATGGATGATCAAAAAACCTTTTCAAAACACTTGAAAAAACACGGTATTAATATTGAAAAAGGTGGAAAAAATTATGTTCATGTCCATCGTGCAGGAAATGTAGAAGGTGGTGACATTGGTGAAAAGAAAAAAACCATCCTTCATGGTTTAATGAAGAAAGCAGGTACTAAAAAAGGTCATATGTATGATGATGCGGCAAAAGTGCATAAAGCAATGGAAAAGGCCAATAAAGAAACAGTATCTGGTCCAAAAGTTAAAACTCACATGGTAAAACCAAATAAGGAGGGTAAAGTCGTGTCACGTTCTTATCAAGCAACTAAGGAAGAATTTGAAGTTATTTTAGATTTTATTCTAGAGCAACTTGTAGATCAGGGTTATGTAGAAAATCTAGATTCTGCATTGGATTTAGTAGATACATTTGAAGAGGATTATGTAGATGATTTAATTTCACAGAGTATTGGATTACTTTCAGAATCTGTAGAAGATGAATCTGCTTTAAAATTTGGATACGTATCTAGATTTACAAATAGAACTGAAAATACAATCGAAGAGGATGACGAACAACTAACACCATATGAGTATTGGAAAACATTTATTGGTGAAGATGATATTCAAGAAGAAGTTGAAGAAGAGGTTATTTCAGAAGAAGTAATTGTAGAGAATAAAAAAGAAACTACTTATGAACAGTGGAAAAAATTTATTGAACAAAGAGAAGTTCAAAAATGATCGATAATGCAGTAAGTGAACTTGAAAAAAACCTTCCTAAACTTAGGAAGGTTTCATACTCATCTATTGATTCACTAATGAGACGTATTATGAGAAAGTATGATGTTACTGCAAAGGAACTTCATTTCTCTTTTAAAGATAAACATCATAAAACTCCAGATGAGTGGATCAAAGAAAAAAATTCTTTAAAAGAAATGAAGACTTTTGATGAGTTTTATGAAACTTGTATGTTATTAATGTTTAAAAATGAAATTTAATTTTTCTTTCGGTAAGAAAAGAAGAGGAATTATAGAGTGGGCAAAACTCTCTATAATTTTTGAAAGTATTATTGAGTTTTTGTCAAATAAATTTAATATTGATAAAAAAAGACTCTGGGATATTGTAGATGAACTTCAAAGAGAACTTTTAAAAAGAGGTTGGATTGATGATACTGTGAATGAGTATGTCATCAATACTCCAGAATTATTGGATCAACGAGTTGAACGTGATGTAGATAGAGCAATCGAAGAATATAAACAACTGGAAGAATCAGAACCAGTGAATATGAAGAATGAGGTGATATTAAAAGAAATAGAAAAAGATAAGTATACTAAAACTCAAAAGAAGATTGTAAAGGATGCAGTATATTATGAAAAACAACCAGATGGCAGTAAGGCACAGGAACTTTTAGGTGGAGATATTGGTATAAGAGGAATTTGGGAAATTGATAAAGATAAATAATATTAATAAAAGTACTTTTCAATGCTCAAAGAAAGATGAAAAAAGAGAATTTGGATGATTTGAAGGTTTTATACGAGAGTGTCTATGATGAAGAATATTTAAATGAAGCACCAGGTGGTCCCGCAAGGTTTTGGGATAGCAATATGGGCAGGTTTGTCACAAAAGTTACAAATGCTGCTAAATCTGCAGGAGAGTATCTTGCCCCATCCCCAGAAAGGTCTGCTGAACCATCAGTTCGTGCTGGTGTTAGAACACCAACTACTGGATTTTCTCATGTCCAAAGTATGGATAAAGCACCAACATCAGCAGCAAGAGAAACTAGAGCACAAAGAGAAGCAAGAATATCAAGAGCACAAGATGCTGCAATTGCTGCTGCAGAAAGGGCAGAAAAAGCAAAAGCAAAAGAAAGAGCAGCAACAACTCCTGCTACAACTCCAGCAAGACCAACAGTAACTACACCTGCGGCAACTTCTCCAGCAGCAAAACCAGCAACACCAGGAGCAGGAGCAAAGGTTGCACCAACTGCTGCAGCAAGACCAACAAGTTCACCTGCAACTGCAACGACTGCACAAAAGATTAAAGGTGGATTGGATGTTTATAAGTCTCAAGTTAAGTCTGGAGATATAAAAGGTGCAGAAGCAACTGGAAAATCAACTTGGGCATTGGCAAACCCAACACTTGCAAACAAACAAAAAACTCCCAATCCACTATTGCAAGATAATGAAATTAGTAAAATGAAATCTGCTTCAGTAATGAGGCAGAATAATATATCATTACCAGGTGCAAAAAATCCTACAAGTTCCGATATTTCAATGTCACAACAAAAAGCAAAAGCACAAGAAATTGTAAAGAGTGGTAAAGTAGAAGCATTGAAACAATCATTTGAATGGGGATCAACTTCTAAAATTGTTGATGATATTGCAGATGCTTATGCTTCAATCTATGAAGCAAAGAAAAAAGTAGACCAAGACAAAGATGGTGATAATGACTTTGCAGACGTAAGAATTGCAAGAATGATTGCCTCTGGTGTTCCAAAAGAAAAAGCAATCGCAGCAGTTAAGAATAAACCATACAATGAAGAATTTGAATCTTGGATTGATTCTCTTGTGGAGGAAGGTTATGACCTTTCTGATTATACTATGGAAGAAATGTTTGATATTTATCTTAGTGAAGCAGAAGGTTCATATGGAGAAACTCCAAAGGCATATAGTGCAGCATTCAAAACCAAGATGACTGCAAAGAGAAAACCTTTCCTCAAGAAAATGATGAGCAGAACTAATCCTGCAAATAGAAAGGATGCTTATGATTCTCCAAGAAAGGGCATGACTGCTTCTGATAGAGAGGAAGCAAGAGCTGGTGCAGCACATGGTTCCCCTAGAGGACATGATTATCCTTCACAAGGTCCTGGTGGAATAACCAAGAGTGCTAAGAAACTCCGTAAGCAAAAGGCAATGGGTGAGTTTGGTGAAGCATATGAAATTGATGAAGCAACTAGAATGAGAAAGGAACTCGGTAAGGAAGGTGAAATTGCAACTCGTAAGGAACTTGCAGCACGTTCTAAATCATTCAAACGTTCTGGTAGTGTAGATAAGACAATTGCAGCAGCAGAAAGAGGTGCCGATAGACCTTATATTAAGCACAAACGTGATGAATCTGATTCTGACAGAAAAGCAAGAGAAGAAAAGCAAAGTAGAACACTAAGAGGACTTGCTGCTTCGAGAAGAGGGTCTGTAAGGGATAAACCAAGAGCAGGAATGAGAGGATATGCTGCTAAGGTAGAGGGTTCTGATAGGGACCTACAATCTGCAAGAGGTTCTGCCAGAAGTGCAGGAACTCTTACCCCTGCGGAAAAGCAAAAGTTAAATGATAATTTTAATAAATATCAAAAGGGATCACAAGAACTATCCGAGAAATCAATTATGTCAAACAATCATCAAATTTACGAAGTAGTGGCAAGCTACCTGCTAGAGAATAATCTAGCAGAATCTGTTGATAGTGCAAATGCTATCATGGAAAATATGAGTTCCCAGTGGATTTCTGGCATTATTCAAGAGTACAATGAATATGTAGAAAACTATAATATGTTTGTAGAATGTCTCGATGAATTAGGTTATGATCTATCAGAAATGTCAGATTACGATTTGGAAGAAGCATATGGTGATCTTTCAACTAGAAAACTGATTTTCACTGAAGCAAGAGCAAAGGGTGTAAAGGCATATAAGCCTGCTCCAACTCAAGCAGAAATTAGAGCAAATGAAAGAAAAGCTCGTAAAAAGCATGTAGAATCTGGTAGTGATAAGTCAGGTTATGGTCCTGATGAAAAATTCTATAAGCCAGAAGATAAGAAGGTTCCCGATAAGGAAACTGCAGAATGGTTCAGAAGAGTAGGACACAAGAAAAAGTTCGGCAGACCTTTTGGTAAATATCAACCAAGTGCAATCAAATTTGGTGATATCAAGAGAATGGGTCTCAAGTGATCGATTGATTTAACTTTTTAAAACCTCTCCGAAAGGGGAGGTTTTTTATTGCAAAATAATAAATAAATTTGACCCCACACTAAAATAAAAATGAATTATCAAGAGTTTAAAGATTTATCGGAAGCATATCAACAAATTTATGCTTCAATTGAAGAAGAATTAGACATTTATAATACTGTAATCGAATTCCTTTGTCTAGAGGGTTATGCCTCTACTTTAGATGAAGCAAATTGGATGGTAGCAAATGAATTAACTGAAAAAGACATACATGATATTTTAGAAGCTACTAAATGGATTCAAAAAGCTATTAAAAAACCAGGAGCATTGAGTAAATCTTTAGGAGTTCCTGAGGAAAAGAATATCCCTGCCAAAAAACTTGCTGCTGCAGCAAAAAAAGGTGGCAAGTTGGGTAAGAGAGCAAGACTAGCTCAAACATTAAGAAAATTAGCAAGAAGAAAAAAGAAAGGATAATTTCTTGACAAGTATTCAAATCTTGCTATAATAACCCTGTGGAGTTTGAAGAATTACTATATTAAAGAGTAATAAAACTATTAAGATATAAAACTCTTATTACTCTTTAATACTACTTCATAAATTGTAGTCTTTTCACTTGAGAAGAATTTTCCTTCAATATTGGTGTTGTAATATTCATCACTCATTAAAACATTTCTATTAAATTGTTCATACATTTCATAGTATGACATGGATTTTTTATGAGGACATAAGTACAAGATTTCTCTAGTAAAATTTTCTTTTCCTATTTCTTTTACGTCTTTAGTTAATTCATCACAAGATCCGAAATAATTTTTCCAATTACTTTCTTTAGTTTTCCTTCTTCCTGTTTTTGGATCCTTTCTTCTAACCCAAAAATGTTTTTTTCCAATATATTTTTTGTTGTTAGTTGTATTAGTAATCAAATATACAAAACCTTCTAGATTTTTTGTGACTTCAATAAAATCTTCATCATTATATTTCCAATTCATTAAGATATCTTATTTTGTTTAATTTATATAGTAAGATAATTTAGTTTATTATATTCTTGTCATTTGATCAGTAATCAGGTAGAATACAAGACTACAAGTAATATTGTAGTCAACAGAAGTTTGAATATAAAAAGATATTATGGCAAAAAATGAAAAGATTAAAGAAATCTTCGGAGAAACGAAAAAATATTTTATTAGTAGAATTAATGAGTTATGTGAGGAAAACCGAACTCTAGATGCATGTGCAATGCATGATGAACTCCGAGAGTGGTTGATAGAGCAGGAAAAACCGACCATTCTTACCGTAAGACGCAAGAGTAGGATCTGATATTGACAAATCAATAAATAATAACTCATAATATTTTTTCATCTTTCCTTCGGGATCAGATGATTTTTGACTTAGAGCCGTGGGGATTCCCCCTTGAAAAAGGGGATGTGCGGTTTCCCTATACGGATGTAGAATTCTGTACGTATTAATGCAAAGTTTCTTTACAGTAGCCCTGCCTCTTCTGGCAACGGTTACAACCAGTACGGCATCACTGCCATTCGTCAACTACAAGATGCAGGGGCCTCCCCCTCCAATTGAACCAACAACCAAACCATTTGCTATTATCAAAGAATTTGATCTTGTAGATGAAAAGAAGACAGCAATCCGAGAGGTTGCTCCCGAAAAACCAAAAGAGAAAAGGCTAATTTGTAAAGGGTGTAATAATCATGAAAATACTGCTTTAGCATATTTTCAAAATATTGGTATCAAAGATAAAAACGCCCTTGCTACTATCATGGGCAATATTAAGCAGGAATCTATGTTTGTGCCTAATATTTGCGAAGGTGGTAGCAGAACCTCATACTATAATTGTGGAAGAGGTTATGGTTTGATACAATTTACTTCTGCTTCTCGTTATTATGGACTGGGTGCTTTTGCTAAAAAAATAGGAGGTAATCCTTCTACTGCTGATACTCAACTTCGGTATATTACTACTGAACCACAATGGAAGAGTATTGAAAACAGAATGAAAGTTTCTGGAAAATCTATTGATAGGTATATGAATTATGCCTACGAATGGATTGGATGGGGACACCATGGAGCAAGAACACAATATGCTTATGACTATGCTAAACGATTGGTTCTTGCTGATGTCTAAATAACTTTACCTGACTTGCTGACACTTTTCAGGTGGGATTGGAGTGCTTCGGCACTCCTTTCTTGTATAAATAGTAATGTCAGCAAGTTAGAGTAGTATGAAACACTTTTATGTGTATTATTCCTATGAGGAATATGGAAGAGGTTATATTGGAAAAAGAGAATGTAAATGTCTTCCAGAAGAAGATGTAAGTTATTTTGGAAGTTTCAAAGATAAAACTTTCAATCCAACTCAAAAAATAATATTAGAAACTTTTGGGAGTGTTGAAGAAGCACTTGAAGCAGAATGTGCTCTCCACGATTTTTATGAAGTAGATAAAAATCCACACTTTGCTAATAGGGCAAAACAAACTTCTACTGGATTTTATTGTAATAAAGGTGCTGGTGAAGAAGCAAACAAGAAAAGAAGTGAGTTGATGAAAACAGAATACAATCCTATGAGTAATCCAAAACTCAAAGAGAAAGCAAGAAAAAACTTGATTAGAACTTTGAGTAATCCAGAAATGAGAAAACTAAAAAGTAGAGTTGGAAAGAAAGCACACAATCGTCCAGAAGTAGTTGAGAACCATAGACAGGCAGCACTCAAATCTCATCAAAATCCAGAAACAAAAAGAAAACATATTGAGGCAAAACTTGGTGAGAAAAATCCTTGTTATGGTAAAAAGTGGATTACAAATGGAAATGAAAACAAATACATAAACTCTATTGATGAAGTTCCAAGTGGTTTTTGGTATGGTAGAGTTTTCATAAATACCTAAAAAGTACTTATAAAGATGCAGTTTCAAGAAGAAATCCTTGATGAAAGGACTTTGATGGTAGGGAAAAAAGTTAGACCTTCCGGAACTATGAATATGCGTGGATCAGAAGGTGCCGCGAGAAAAGATGTTTCTCGTGCGGGGTTTAGGAAAAAAGGTCCCATTCAAGATCCAAAAGTAGAAAAGAGTGGAAAAGATGTTCCTGTTTGGGTAAGAACTCATAAGTCTCCTGGAGATTATGCTGCTCATACTGCAAGAAAGCAACATAGAGAGGGTGATAAGCCACAGAGTAAAGAATTAAAAAAACAGTTTGGTAAAACTGGTGCTAAGAAAGATTCTCCAGTTCATGATATCACTGTTGGTTCTCCAAAATCTAAAGTAAAAGATCCCGGACAAAGAGCAAGACAATTTGTTGGTGCTCTCAAAGGCGTAAAAGATACTATGAAGTCAAAGAAAGGAGTTGCTACAAATACTCCTACTGCTATTGATTCTGCTAAGTCTAAGGGTAAAAAGAGTAGAAGTGGTGAGGAAGGTGCAGAACAAAGAGGTAGAATTTATAAGAAACTAGGAATGGGAGAAAGAAATCCCAAGACTGGTGTTCAGATGGCGAAGTTGAGTGATTCCTTTAATGGAAAAACTTTTAGTGAGTTTATATATGAGTGTTATATTATTTTAGAAGCAAGAAAATATACTAGAATCCGTTCTAGAGAAGATGCTGAGAAAATTCGACAATCACAAGAAAATCCAAATGCTTATAGATTAAAAAATAGACAAACTGCAGAAACTCCATATTGGGGACTAGAATCCAAAGAAAAAAGAAAAGACCAAGATGAAAGGAGAAAAGAAAATCTAAAAGCGATTAGTCATAAAGAGTTGGAAGATCATTGTAAAAGAAATTTGCATCCGGGTGATTGTAAAAAAAATGCGAATAGAGCATTAAGAATTGAAAGGGGAAGGAAAAAGTCTCAAAGAGATGAGGCAAAAAGTAAGTCTCAGGAAACAGGGCAAAAGCATGATGTAGATCATATTCAAGCACAACCAAATAGAAGAAGTGAAACAACAAAATCAAGATTTCAAGCAATTCATCCGGGTGATTCTTCTGATAATAGGAGAGTAATTCCAAGTAGAGAAAATCGTGAAAAAAATTCTAGTAATACTGAAAAATCAACGACTAGATCTGGTGCTCTTATGAGAGCCCTTCAAAGAGCTAGACAAAAATAATAAATAGAGGAGAGCGGTTGCTACTCCTCTTTTTTTATGTTCAATTTTAACTTCGGAAAGAAGAAACCTGATAAGAAGCAGATAATCCTTATAAGCGTCATACTCAGTGGTATCGTAGCAACCCTCTCCCAATGCACAGGAGCGCCTCAGGAGCGCCTCTGGGACCTTCTAGACGAGGTTCAGAGATCTCTGTTCCCAGGCACCGTAATCAACGATGTGCTGCTTCAGGACCCTGCTGTGGTTGGTAGGAGAGTTGAGCGTGATGTGGATAAAGCAATTCGTGATTATGAGGACTTGACAAGAGACTCAGATCCACCTAGAGTACCTTTGCCCAGGTTGATTGAGAAAGCTCCAGATAACTCTGAGGCTCAACGATTACTTGGTGGGGAGATGAGACTATGCGCTCCATGGGTTGACAGTTGCCCCAAAGAACCTATATAATAGAAAAGTCGGGTAGGTGTCCGAGTGGTTAATGGAGGCGGACTGTAAATCCGCTGGCTCTGCCTACGGGGGTTCAAATCCCTCCCTGCCCACCTGGTCCCTTCGTCTAGCGGTTAGGACACCACCCTTTCACGGTGTAGACACGGGTTCGATTCCCGTAGGGACTATTGGAAGTGTGGCAGAGAGGTCTAATGCAGTGGATTGCTAATCCGCCGATGTACCTAAGTGCATCCGTTGGTTCGAATCCAACCACTTCCGCCAGGGAGATTAGCTCAGTGGTAGAGCAATGTGCTGATAACGCAGAGGTCGGTGGTTCAAATCCACCATTTCCCACTTGACCAGTTTCCAAACAACTGGTACAATATAAGAGTTGAGAAATCAACTGCGGCATTCCCCTTCGGTAGGTTCAGGAATGGCGGCGATAGGAACCTACTTTATGGGCACATAGCATAATGGATAATGCAACATCCTTCTAAGATGACGATTGGGGGTTCGAGTCCCTCTGTGCCTGTTGGAGTTTATCTCCATACATAAAAGTGATAGAGGGTAAGCCTCTGTTATATCCTTATGAGGTATATTACGCTTACTCCATCTGCTTCAGTGGTGGAACGGTAGACACAGCGGACTTAGAATCCGCCGCCTTAAAAAGCGTGGAAGTTCAAATCTTCTCTGGAGCACTTGACAATCAAACTTAAATAGTTTATGATTGTCTCATTGCGAAAGTAACTCAACGGTAGAGTCCCTGCCTTCCAAGCAGGTTGTTGCGAGTTCGAATCTCGTCTTTCGCTCTTGGTAGTCGTTATGCAGATAGCATAGAAAGACGCCAAAGGAAGTTAAGTCAAAGAATCGAGACAAGCAGACAATGCCCTTTGAACTGGTGTAAGTCCAGTAACTTCCTTTATTCCCATCGACCGAGCAAGCGAACGGGCCTGACTGTTAATCAGAGATTGGTAGGGGCAGTACCTACGATGGGAGCTTGCCCGAATAGCTCAAAGGCAGAGCGTTTCGTTTACACCGAAAATGTTGGGGGTTCAAGTCCCTCTTCGGGCACTTTACTAAAACGAATACTTGTGTTATAAATAATAAAAGGTATTCGGTTCTATTATGACTACTTGTTTAAACTGCGGGTGTGAGAACGATAAACCTAAGTTCTGCTCCCGTTCGTGTTCTGTAACCTATAATAATAAGAAGTCTCCTAAGAGGAAAAGAACTGGTTGGGACACCGCCATCTGTAATTACTGCAGTGTAGAGTTTGACTATAAGAAAAAGAGTTCTACTGGCAAGTTCTGTTCTAACAAGTGTAGTGCTGCAGCCAAGAGACAATGGACAATAGATAAGTGGAAAGTAGGAGAACTGAACCATACAGGGCAGGGTTATGTTCCCAGCGGTGTTCGTGCTTACTTATTAGAAGCGAGTGGGGGTAAGTGTTCCCTTTGTGGTTGGTCTGGAACAAACATTCATACCGGACGAACCTGCCTTGAGGTGGACCACATAGACGACGACCCTTTCAACCACGCCCCTGAAAATCTACAAGTGGTCTGTCCCAACTGCCACGCACAAAAAACTTTACCACCCCAAAAGAGTAACGGTGGACGTTACAGTAAGGACAAGCAACATCCTAAGTTTTGTATGAATAAGTAAAAAAATGAATCCCTCTGCTCCCATTTGCATAAATATTTCAAAAAGAGTATAATGGAAAAACTTTATAAACTCTTGAGTGATGCACAGTCATCGCTTTTTGTTTTATTCCATAAAACTTGGGCATTTCACTGGAATGTTGTAGGTGAAGATTTCACTCAACTACATCAACTCTTTGGTGGTCAGTATGAGACTATGTTTGAAGAGATTGATCGTCTCTCAGAACATATGCGTTATCTGAATGTAAAACCTCTCAGTTCTCTCTCAAGAATGCTTGAGGTAACTCAAATCAAAGAGGCAGCAAGTTCAACCGGAGCAAAAGAAATGCTTCAAGAACTTCTTGATAACAATACCAAGTTTTGTGAATTGATGGGAGAAATTTCGGAAGAGTCTGAAAATCAAAAGTCATATGCTACAGCAAATTTAGTTCAAGATTTGATGGAATCTCATGGTAAGTTTGTTTGGCAGTTGAGAGCACACCTGCAATGATTAGGATGAAGAATAATGATTTCAATAAGATGCAAAGATTGTAATAGAGAAATAACAGGACATCATTCAAAAACAGTGACCTGTGGTTGTCCTAATATGGCAACAATTCGTGGAGATAAGATTTCAGCACTTGACTTATCTCGTATTGTTATGTTAAACTCTATTCAGAAAGAACAAAAATCAAATGTTCTGACTTCACAAGATATTGCCTGGCAAGAGGCAAGACGCCAACGCAAAGTAAAGCGTTTGGATTTTGAGGTTCGTTGAACCTCCCACTGGAAAGGTGGTCGAGTGGTTGAAGGCTCTAGTCTTGAAAACTAGCGATGTGAAAGCATCCGTGGGTTCGAATCCCACCCTTTCCGTTTTAAGTTAAGTTACAAATTTAATATTTTCTTCAACAGTGTTACGATATGAACACAAAAAATTGACTTTGAAATGTCTGTGATTAGTATATAATAGTATCACAGGGACAAACCTATGGATCAGCACACCTATGATAATTGGGTGAAGATCAAGGCAACTTTTGAAGCCTCTGGCAACACTAATAATATGTTTTATTATCGAGCATGTGAGATTTTAAAAACCCGAAAAGATCCTCTCGCAAAGTTTCTTGGAGACGAGAAATGATGCACGAACAAGACGAATTTATTACACGTTCTGAAGTTCAGGAGATGATCGATGCAGCAATACGACGACACAACCGTAATGCTTCTATCATTAGTATGTGCGTCGGTTGGGTGGTTCTTGCTTTATTTGCTGAAGGACTTTTGAGACTTGTAGGGGTAATTCCTCCGTTGCTTCCATGGCTCAAAATCACTCTGAACTGATTTTCTTGGTTCCTTGGTTTGTTCTTGTGGTGATTGCACTTACAATGTTCGTGCAGGGTTGGATGATTATGAATGCTCATCATGGGTATTCTAAAAGTCCAAAAGTAAAACATCCAGAATTAAACGACGTTAAAGCAGGAGATCCTTTACTAGTGGTTAAATTCACCGAAGAAGACTTGCAAGAACTGCAACAAAGAATTATACAACAAAAAATGGATGAACTCTTTGAAGAACCATCTACCTATGAGGACGAAGAAGATGATTAGGTTAATATTCACTTCAATGACTTTGTTTGGTTCAATTGGACTTTTTATATATTGGGGACTTACGCACGCATATCCAGAGGTTTTATGAAAGTAGGATTAATCGGTTTAGGAAGAATGGGCGAAGGTATGTCTCGCCGCATGATGAAATCGGGTATAGAGGTTTGGGGATATAGAAGAAATTATGAGAAAGCAAACGAAGCTTTTGAAAAGGGATTTGTTAATGGAATTACGACTGATATTGAAAGCCTTGTTAAAGTAGTTAAACAAAATAAAAACGGTAGACAACAACCAGGTATTTTTCAAATGGTTGTTCCATCCGAAACAGTAGAGGAAACGATCAATGAGTTACTACGATATTGTGGTGAAGGAGATATTATTATTGATCATGGCAATAGCAATTTTAAAGACAGTCGGAAAAGAGCAGAGCGTCTGGCAAAACTTGGTATCCAATATATTGATTGTGGTACTAGCGGCGGTGTTTATGGTTTGGATCGTGGATACTGTCTTATGGTTGGTGGCGGAAATACTGCGGTCGCCACTTGTGCGAGGATTTTTGATGCCCTTGCCCCAGGAATCAACGCTGCCCCCAGGACTCAGTATGACTCGGATGTAACTTCTGCTGAGTTTGGTTGGTTACATTGTGGTGGTCCTGGTGCTGGACATTTTGTGAAGATGGTTCACAATGGAATTGAATATGGAATGATGCAGGCATATGCTGAAGGATTTAATATCTTAAAGAACGCAAATAACGGAGCACAGTATGTCAAAGAAGGAGATGCTGAAGTTGCTCCTATGGCAGACCCAGAAAGTTATTGTTACGACATTGATGTTGCTGAGGTGGCTGAGTTATGGCGTCGCGGTAGCGTGGTTGGTAGTTGGTTACTCGATCTTACTGCTGATGTGCTACGCAGGGATGGTAGCCTTAAACGCTTCTCTGGAGGAGTATCCGATAGCGGTGAGGGTCGTTGGACTGTTTCTGCCGCTGTGGACTTGGGGGTTCCCGCTCCTGTTATTACTACGGCACTATTTGAAAGATTTAACTCACGCAATCTCGGATCATTTGGAGCAAAAATCCTGAACGGAATGCGTTATATGTTTGGTGGTCATCATGTTAGGTAAAGCACTTATTTTTGTTGCTATTCCATTTGTATTATCTACACTCTATTTCGGAACAAGAGGCGGATACTATGACTCCAAAGACTATAAGGGAAATGGAACCGCACATTAGGCAGAGATATTGGTTTGCAATGTCTGCCTTTTCAAGAATGTATGGAGTAAAAACTGCTTCTAATGATATACATATTAAACAGTTCTGTATTGAATGGTCATATTGGGATTGTCAAGCTCCTTTACAGGGGCTTGACGAAGCAGACCAATACATGTATTATGAATACAAGAACTGGAGAGGAAGATGATTTTCCACTTGGTTGAAACCCTAGCAGCAAGTCCTTTCTTTCTTTTTCTTTGTGGATGTGGGTTGACAATCGTACCATTCGCTGGTATTATGTTTATACATAAAAACAAATAACCGGATATCGCCTAACTTGGTCATGGCACCTGCTTTGGGAGCAGGAATAATTTCAGTTCAAATCTGAATATCCGGACTCATAAAACTTCACTTTATGAAAATGTATCCAGAACTTTCAGATCTCCAAAAGTTTACAGTTCAAGAGTTTCAAGAAGATTTTGACAACCTAATAGAAAGAGTAGAAAATGGTGAATCATTTGTCATTACTGACGGAGAAAGAAACGCAGTGATAGTTCCATACAACGAAACCATAAAGTTTGCAGTAGAATCTAAAGTGGACGACGATGTGATACGAATACATACCGACCACGAAGAAGGTTGTTGACACAGAGTTTCAGGTCCTCTATAATAGACCTGAATTTAAGCGAGTGAGACTTGGTAGTCAGAGGAGTCTTATAAACTCTTTCCGCCAGATTAGCGGCTTTGAGGTGGTTCGAATCCACCCACTCGTACCTTGCTCCTTTAGCAATCTGGTGAATGCAGCGAACTCATAATTCGCCTGAGGCGTGTTCGATCCACGCAAGGAGCACTTGACAGATTACCTGTCAAACCCTTATAATACTAAGGTCAACATTCAAAACAATGACTCTCACAGCAAAATTCAAGAAAGACGTTCAAACCCTTCGTGGTGCAGCAAACGGTGACTTCTACCTTGATGTAAAGAATCCTAAACTCTATAAAAAGGTTCGTCGTTTTTATGAGAATGAGGGTGTAGTATTCTCTGGTGATCCACTGGATGATTATGAGATGCTTATGGAATATGTTCTTGCTGATCTTGAATCCGTTGAAGTTGCATGACAACACGACTTCCTAAGGTTCTTTTGGAACGAGAAGGATATCGCTTCGTAGAAGTTGGTATTCTTGAGATTAACGGTAAACCCGATTACCGTCTCCAAAAACAAAATGAGTACACCAAACGCTGGAATGACATTTATCTTTTTGATAATGTTCTACAATGCTCTACTGCAATGGAGGATATTGAATATGCTAAATGGTTGGACCCAGACCGTGTTCCTTGTTATGTGAAAGACGATGAAGATTAATTAAAATGTTAAATCATATTGAACGAATAAAAATTTGTTCCGAAGTAGCTATTAAACTTTATTACGATTTTAATTTCGAATATAGTCTAAAAGCAAAAGCGGATGAGACAGTAGACTATTCTAAAAATCAAAAAGAACAAGTACCCTTAGAAAAAGGAGAAGCAACATCTACTGTTATACATAATATCAATGGGCAACCTCATACTTGGACAGAGAATAGGAAATACATTCAATTTTTGAATGCAAATATGCCTTACATTCTCAAAGAATTTGGTCTCTCCAATCAACCAATTGAAGTAGCAAATTCTTGGATTAATCGTCATTCTAAAGGGGGAAGAACTGTAGAACACAAGCATCAATTTGTTGATATTGTTGTTAGTTCTTACCTTCATTGTCCACCAAATAGTGGAAATCTCTTGATAAGAGATCCATTAGAATATCATAGGGCAAATGATGTCGTAGAATCTGCTTTCTCTAAACAAGTAAAATATCAGTATCCTTGGATTGAAGTTCCTGTTAAAACAAATGAACTTGTAATCTTTCCTGGATGGGTAAATCACAAAACAGAAGAAAGCAATTCTGATTTTGATAGATATGTTATGACTTTTAATCTCAAGTATATGCATGGTCCAATGATGGGTGAAAGTCCCGGGATGACTTAAAAAGCGCACTGGTCGGGAGCAACCCCTTATGGCAAAATCTGATCTACTTCGTTGGATTGGAAACATTCTCCTCATAATTGGTTATCAAACTATGCTATGGGGAGAATTTAAATATGGTTTAATGATAAAGGTTGTTGGAGGATTACTCACAGTACCCTTTGCTATTAAACTTAAACTTTGGGATGTACTATTCTTATGTGCATTCTTTGGTATTACCGAGATATCAAAGTTAACCCAACTTTTCTTTAGTCCTGGAACGACTTAAAACTTATACTGGTGGAGTCAAAATGACCCTATTATGAGTTTATTGCCTCTCTCAAGGGCAATTGGTGCGGATGGGACTCTCTCCCGCCTGGTTTCTTGCCTCCAGTCAAAGGGCAAGTGGCGAGCCTGAGTTACATAAGAGGAGTTGCATAAACTCCTCTTTTTTTGTATACTATATACTAAGAGAAATTTATTGGTCTATGAGTGAGTACAAGAAAACGGCACTTGTGTTAGGTGCTGGTGGCTTTATTGGAAGTCATATGGTAAGAAGATTAAAGTCTGAAGGTTATTGGGTGCGTGGTGTAGACCTCAAGTATCCAGAATTTTCAATTTCTGAAGCAGATGAATTCATTCAGGGAGACCTGAGGGATATGAACTTTGTTCGCCGTGTTCTTGAATTTAAAGGAGAGCAAGGAAACTTTTATAACTCAGTTCCTTATCGATATATTCTACCCTTCCATGAAATCTATCAGTTCGCTGCTGATATGGGCGGTGCAGGATTTGTTTTCACTGGAGAAAATGATGCTGATATTATGCACAACTCTGCAACCATCAACTTAAATGTTCTTGAAGCACAGCGTCAATTGAATGAAACTTTTGATGGTGTTGATAATGGCACCGCTTGTGTTCGCCCAGTATTAGATTATAAAACTAAAATTTTCTATTCTGGATCTGCTTGTATGTATCCAGAACATAATCAATTAGATCCAGACAATCCCGATTGTCGTGAAGAGTCCGCTTATCCTGCTAACCCAGATTCCGAGTATGGTTGGGAAAAACTCTTCTCAGAGAGACTCTTCTTCGCTTATCACCGCAACTATGGTATTCCTGTGCGGGTTGCTAGGTATCATAATATCTTTGGACCTGAAGGAACCTGGACTGGTGGTAGAGAAAAAGCACCCGCAGCAATCTGTCGTAAAGTTGCCTACCTTTCAGAGGAAGGTGGAACCATCGAGGTGTGGGGAGACGGGCTACAAACTCGTTCCTTCCTGTATATTGATGAATGCATCGAAGCAACCCGCAGAATGATGAATAGTGATTTCATCGGACCTGTTAATATTGGTTCCGAAGAAATGGTAACCATTAATCAACTCGTAGATACTGCTGCTAAAGTTGCAGGTAAAGTCGTAGAGAAGAATCATATTGATGGTCCTCTTGGAGTTCGTGGACGCAATTCAAATAATGATTTGATTCGCGAAAAACTTGGTTGGGATTATTCACAGACTCTGGAAGAAGGTATCCGCAAGACTTATGAGTGGATTAATACGCAAATGAAAAAGGTGGAAGAGGTGAAAGGTGACAGTAAAGAATGATTTGGATATCGACTTTGATTATATTAATCAAAAACTTAAATCTGGACTAAAACTTAGAATTGATGTGGGTCTTTCCTGTGATATGGGAAGATCTAAACGATGGATTAATTTTATTGATGATGTTTTTGTTATTGGTATTGAACCCCACCCAGAAAATTGTTCTTCCCTAAAGGAACTTTTAGTTAGAACAAGAGGTGGAGATAGATTCTATCTTATCGAAGCTGCAATTGATAATGTTGAAGAACCAACTACAAAAGAATTTTATGGATTTGGTTGGGATGTTTGGCCAAATAATCCAGGATGTTCTTCACTACTCAAACCAAAGGGTAGGTTTGAGAATTCTACAGAAAATGTGTATAATGTGGATGTCATTTCTTTAAAGTCTATATTGGATAATATTGATTATGATGTAGTAGAAGTCTTAAAAACTGACACGCAGGGTAACGATCTTAATGTTATTAAGAGTCTTGGTGACCACATTAAAAATGTCGTCTTCATTGATTCTGAATATGATGAATCTGATGACTATGAAAATGCAAATACTGGTGGTGAGTTAGATGAATATTTGGTAGAAAATAATTTTAAAAAATATCAGATGATTCTTCAACCGACAAGAGATATGATGGTTGAAGATACGCGATATATGAACACTCTAATAGAAGACATAGATAAGTATTCGGATGATTATACATTTGAATCTCATGAAGTTATGGTTGATGTAGAATGAAAATTACTATTCTTGGTTCCAGTGGGCAAATTGGTGCCTACCTTTCGGAGTATCTTCGAGAAAAAGGTCATACTGTTATTGACTTTGATAAGGTGGAAACACCCAATCATGATATGACTGTGATACCGAATCAATATCTTGAGAATGCAATTGAGACTGCAGACTTTGTATTCTTTCTTGCATTTGATGTTGGTGGGTCTCGTTACCTGAAGAAGTATCAACATACTTTCCAGTTCATTGATAATAACGCTCGCTTGATGGCAAATGCATTTGGACTTCTTAAAAAGTATAATAAGAGATTTGTATTTGCATCATCTCAAATGAGCAACATGAGTTACTCTCCATATGGGGTACTCAAAAATGTTGGAGAACTTTATACCAAATCTCTTAATGGACTTATTGTTAAGTTCTGGAATGTATATGGTATCGAAAAGGACCATGACAAAGCACATGTTATCACAGACTTCATCCGTAAAGGATTTGAGACTGGTGCAATTGATATGCTTACTGATGGTCAGGAAGAACGGGAGTTTCTATATGCTGAAGACTGCTGCGAAGCACTTGAGGCAATTATGGAAAACTATAATGAATTTACCTCAGAAGATAATCTTCATATTACAAGCTTTAAGTCAACAAAAATCATTGACATTGCAAGTATTATTTGTGGACAATTTAATTTGATCGGAAAGTATGATGTAAAAGTTCAACCATCTGATCAAAAAGATAGTGTACAGATGGATAAAAGAAATAGACCAGATACCTATTTGATGAAATGGTGGACCCCTAAAACCACAATTGATCAAGGTATTGCTAAAGTATTTGAAGCAATGAAAGGAGATTATCTATGAAGATATTTGTTACTGGATGCGCGGGACTCCTTGGGTCCAATTATACTCGACATCTTTTAGCGAACGGTCATAAGGTAATAGGTATTGATGATCTTTCTGGTGGATATAAAGCGTTTCTTCCAAAGGCAGAAAATTTTACATTTGCAAAATTTGATCTTGAAAGGAGAAAAAAAGTAGTTGAATTGTTCGAAGAACATAAACCAGATGTCCTTTTGCATTTTGCTGCATATGCTGCTGAAGGACTATCACCTTTTATTCGAAACTATAACTATAGAAACAATCTTATTTGTTCTGCCAATTTAATTAATGAATGTATCAAGCACGATACTAAAATGATTTTCACCTCTAGTATGGCAGTCTATGGTGAGCAAGAACCACCATTCACTGAAGATAAGCGTCCTCAACCAATTGACCCATATGGTATTGCTAAGTATGCTGTCGAGTGTGATTTAAAATTAGCTCACGAACAGTTTGGACTTCGATACAATATTGTTCGTCCTCATAATGTTCTTGGAATTTACCAAAACATTTGGGACCGTTATCGAAATGTGATTGGTATTTTCATTCGCAAAACTTTGAATGGTCAACCAATTCTTGTTTATGGTGATGGGGAACAGACTCGTGCTTTCTCCGATATCAAATATTATATGGAACCATTTGATAAACTTCTTACAGAATATGATGGAGAAATTTTTAATATTGGTGCCGATAAACATTTTACTTTGAATGAGGTTGCTGAAACCGTACAGAAGATTGGTAAGAAATATGGATATGAAGTTCCTATTGAACATGGTGAACCAAGACATGAAGTTAAGCACGCATATTGTGATCATACAAAAGCAAAAAGTATGTTAGAATTCAGGGATGAAACAAAACTTGAAGAACTAATTGAAAGTATGTTTATCTGGGCTATGAAGCAACCGAATAGAAAAGTGAAGAGTATGGAATATGAAGTTACTAAAGACATTTACGATTATTGGAGAAATTAAATGACAACTAGAACTATCGAAATTACAAAACAAGATTTTGAATCTAAATCGGAACTGCTGGAATATGATTATGAATTTCTTTCCAAATTGGAAGGAATGTTTGATCATAGTGAAGGTGGATTATTTAATTGGAGAACAGCTGAAAATATGGTTCACCAATTAAAATTTCATAAAAAATATTTGCAAAAGATTCAACCAAAGTATATCTTGGAAATTGGAACTTTTAAGGGATTTTATTCTTACGTTGTTAAAAAAGAAATACCTGAAGTAAAAGTTTATACTTTTGGTATTAATGAGGAAAGTCAACTTTGTGTTGATGCAATTAATGAACTTTATGGTGAAAATTTTATTACTTTTTTTCCCGGAGATTCTTTAGAAACTTTAACTTCTTTTGACAACCCAGATGACATTCCATTTGATATGGCATGGGTAGATGGTGGACATAGTTACGAATGTGCTATTTCCGATTTGGTAAATTGTGGAAAATTGGGAATAGAAAATATCTTAATCGATGATTGTGATATGGGACAAGTAACCGCTGCCTTAAGAGATTTTTGTAATATGGTTTTTTCCGATAATGAAAATGATTATTCTTATTCTATTAAAGATTATAGTCCAAATGAAAGAATGATAACCTATTTGTCCAGAGAAAAAATTTATGAAAATATTTGATTCCTTTAGATTTTTTAATGAGTTAGAGATACTTGAAATACGTTTCAATCTCCTTTATGACTATGTGGATTATTTTGTTATAACAGAATGTCCATATACTACTATGGGTGATGAAAAACCTCTTTATTATTTGGAGAACAAAGAACGTTTTTCCAAATTTAACGATAAGGTTATTCATGATGTAATGGATGAAATCCCTGTGGATTTTACTGCATTTTTAGAAAAACAAAAATTTCATACTGCATATGAAGACATTGATCCAAATTGTGGACAAAGATATATTGATATTCCTCTCCCCTATCAAAGGGATATGTATGCAAGAAATTATACTGCAGTCTCGATTGAAAAAGCAGGAGTGACTGATGATGATATTGTTATAACAAGTGATGCTGATGAAATTGTAAATCCATTAATTTTAGAAAATCTAAATTGGTTTAATCCTAATAATTTATATGTTGCAATGCAGAGAGCATTTTATTATAATCTTAATACTCATTATCATGATAATTGGAGAGGTTCAAGAATTTGTACTTGGAAAAAAATAAAAAATCTTTCTATAGACAAACTGAGAGATAGTATGTGGAATGAATCTTATCGAATTCAAGATGGTGGATGGCATTGGAGTTATTTTGGTGGTGTGGAAAGATATAAACAAAAAATGGTCGCAGGTGCCGATGCTCAACCTTCAATAATAGTGAATGCCGAAGATATAGTCAGTGAAAAGAAAGACCCTTTGGGTAGAGGTGTAAATTATTTTCCTGTTCCTATAGATGAATCATTTCCACAGTACATTGTAGATAATCAAGAAAAATATTCAGAATTTATTACGCCATGGAATTGATTGAAGGTGTAGCACTTTCAAAACTATGTGATTATTCTTTCGGAGACCAGTCTGGTCAATGGGGGAATATTTTTACATCATTTATGAAAGATGCTAATTTATTGAATCTTGAATTCGTTAATAGATTATTTGAGATTAAAAAAAGCAGAGATTATATGACTCTGTTTATTGATAATATTCGTTTATATAAAAGACATATTGTTGAGGTTAGTGATTCTGATAGACCATATGTCAATTCATTAATGGAAAGGAGTGATTTATTAAATCTTTGCTCAAATTTTCCTGAAATGAATTTTATTATTTTCACAAATCTTGAGGATACTCCCATTGATGATTATATCTTTGACTTGATACCCAATAATGTTTTGTGCATTTCTGCAGTAAATGCTATTGCTAATGGTGGAAAAGTTATCCCAGCTCCTTATGGACTGCAGAGAGCAATGAATCCTAATGATATGAGAGTATCTGAAATTAAAGGCGCTTCAAAAAATCTTCCAAATAATCCTCCCGGACTTTTATATGTGAGTCACAACGAATCTTCCAATGAAGAAAGGAAGGGAATAAAAGAAATGTTCAGGAATAAATCTTGGGCAGTGGTACATGAAAATAGAGTTTCTTTTTCTGTGTTTCTTTATAATCTTAGTCAATCAAAATTTATGATATGCCCAAGAGGAAATGCTATTGATTGTCATCGTAATTGGGAAGTTCTTTATATGAGAAGAGTTCCAATTATGAAGAGGCATCTTTATTTGGAAACTTTATTTGCAGATTACCCTGTTCTTTTTGTGGATAAATACTCCGAAGTAAATGAAAATCTATTAATAGAAAACGATCATTTATTCCAAAAAGCTCAAAAAATGGATTTGTCTGGATTGACACTTCCAAAATTTTTTGATAATATCGTAAATAAGTACACGAATTAAATGAAGTATCTAACTGATTTTTGTAATAAAGCTTTAAACGGAAACCTAGATTCTGATAGGCATATTATTACAATTTTTTCAATCGCTTTGGCATCTAAAGGTTCTACATATGTTGAACTTGGTGTTAGGGAAGGACATACCACAGAACCTTTATATGAAGCAGCAAAGTTAAATAACGGACATCTGTGGTCTGTTGATCTTAATCCACCGTCAGAATTTAAACCAAATAATGGCAACTATACATTTCATCAAGGAGATAGTATCAAGTTCCTTGAAGATTGGCCTAAGGATAAAAAAATAGATGTTGTTTATGTCGATGACTGGCATTCATATCCTCATGTTAAAAAGCAGTTAGAACTTCTTGATGAATTAGTTGGTCCAACAAGTGTTATTCTTTTGCACGATTTGATGTATGGAAGCACTGACCCATTCTACCATTCTGATCTTACACTTAAAGATGGTCAATGGGCTGGTGGTGGTCCATATAGAGCAGTAGCAGAACTTGACCCACAATTCTGGGAATGGTCAACACTTCCTTGGAATAATGGTCTTACTATTTTGAGAAAAAAATACAGTAACAAATATCATCGGAGATAATTATGTTAGCAGTAAGTATTCATGAACACGCGGGTTTGGGAAACCAAATCTGGAGAGCGGTTTGTTGTCGTGTCTTTGCTGATCGTTTGGGTTATGATTATGCGATTAGTTCACCCGGTTGGAGAGGTCCATTTTTAAATTTTGATTTTGGAAAAGATATCTCTCTTAATGTAGAACAAGCATCTGATTTTTATGACTGTAGAGAACTTCCCGATGGTATCTTACATTATTATGAAGAAGAAAGCATCCATCATAAAACTGCTCCTGGAGAAATTGGAGCAGCAGATAAAAATTTCTTTACAGTAAAGGATAATACTTATATTAATGGTAACTTCCAGAGGATGTCTTATATTGAAGATTATCGAGATAAAATATGTGACTGGTTATCTTATGACGACAAATATAAAGTCCGGGACTATTCTTCGGAAAATATCTGTGTAATTCAAATTAGGGGTGGTGACTACAAAACTGGGCATTCGGTACTACCTGCTGAGTATTATCGATTTGCTATGAAGCATATGAAAGAAAATAATCCAGATATTGAGTTTGTAATCATTACTGATGACCCAGAGTTTGCTGGTCAATTAGTTCCTGGTGTTAAGATTGTTGGATCTGCAATTTCTGAAGAAAAGGATCCTTACCAAAAGAATATCAGTTGGTATATTTATCCTGGTGGTCCAGTATCTATTGATTATAGTATTTTGAATACTGCTAAGTATGCTATTATTTCAGCATCTACTTTTGCATTTTGGCCAGTTTGGACTAATAATGAACTTATTAATGTAATTGCACCTAAGTATTGGTTTGATTGGTCTCGCTCTAATGGTTGGTGGAGACCTGAAGATGGAATCGTAAATGATGAAAGATGGTTATGGTTGGATACTGATGGAGATTTATATCCGGGTAGTGTGTGTAAGGAAGAGCGGGATAATTATTACGTGAAATAATCTATGAAAATCATTAAAGAAAAAGTATTAAGCGAGAAAGAGAAGCACTATTCATATCCAATCAAGGTTGATAGTGATGAAGATGTAGTTTCTCTTAGTGATGCTAAGAGTACGGGAATGATTTTCTTGGGCGAGAGGGAAATAAACTATCCCAAGTTGTGGGATGGTGAAGAGTTTAAACTACCATTTAATGAATTTTTATTGAAAGAATATGATAATTCCTACTTTAGAATGATAGGTATTGAAAACTTTACTTATTATTGTGAGGGAAGTAGGGTAGAAGCTTTAAATATAGAACCATCATATGTTGACTTAGAGTTTGACCGAGTATTCTCTGCTCTAAATTATGGTGGTTATATATGGCAACACTTTGTTCAAGATGCTCTACCCATTATCGCATTTGCAAGAGAATTTCTTGAACAGAATCCTGATGTAACAATTTTATTATATGAAGGTGTTAATAAGAAATCTATATCTGACTTTTTTCTCAATAAATTAAATTTAAAAAACCCAGTATATTATGTTCCAAATTATACTCCATTTAGGTATGCTGAAATTTTAGCAAGAGCAAACAAGTTATATCTACTTGATTGTAATAATCATATGCCTTGTTATTGGTGGAATAACTTTTTCTATCAAGAGGCTAATGAGTTTATATTGAGAGATGAGAAATTTGAAAATAAAAATTTAATTTATCTGAACAGAAACAAAACAGCAACCTCAAGAATTTTTATTAATGAAGAAGAAACTGTTGATTACTTGAAACAATATGCAGAGAAAAACGATTTGAATTTTATAGATTATATTGACACAAATTATACGATTGAAGAAACATTTGATATTTTTAAAAATGCACATACTGTAGTTGGGTGCCATGGCGGAGCAAATTATAATATAATATTCTGCCCTAAAGGTACAAAATTTATAGAGTATGTGTTTACAGATTGCATGTATACATTGTATAATATTGCTAGCTCTATAGAATTGGATTACTTTATAGTTCCTAATCGCGGAACTAATATGTCCGAAGGTGCTTTAGTAAAAATAAATAAACTGCAAAGATTATTGGAGAAATAGAATGGATTTTTATTTGGATGGAATGCGTGAAGAGTATTCCAGAGAGTTGACTAATAGTGTGAAGCAAAATACTAATGTTTATACTGTTGGATGGAGACCAGATTCTCATATGTGGCAGTATGATTTCTTTAAAGAGAGGAATTGTAATATAACTCTTATTGAAATTTTTGAACCTAATGCTAATGCATTTCCGAAGGAAGAATATAATGCTACTGTAGTATGTGATTCTGTTGAAAATTTCGCTCAGTATGTAAACAAAGAAGAGAAAGATAAAAATATTTTATATTGGTCTGATGGTCCAGAGCATCTGGAGATGGATGCTTCTAAAAAACTTTTGGAAGAAGCAAAAGAATATTTTTCTCTTATTATAATCCAAACTCCAAATGGTGTTTATGAGCAAGGTGAGATGTATGGTAATATTCATGAATCTCATCTGAGTTCTTGGTACGAATCTGATTATGAAGAACTTGGATTTAAGTTGGATAAAACCCATGGACCTGCTCATAATTTTGATGCTCTGATTGGTTTCTGGATTGGTTGAGAATAATAAAAATAATATATGATTAATCTTCCTGATGTAACTCTGTTTACTATAGACACTACTGGAGAAATTGATAAAACCCTTCGTGCTTTATATACAAGTATGAGTGGTATTAATTATGGTGCTGTTAAATTAGTAACAACAAAAGAGCAAATAGAAAAACATAAAGATCAACTTGAAAATGATGGAATTATCTTAGAAGAACCTACAATAGAAGTTAATAATTACAACGATTATAATTATTATGTAATTTATAAAATTTGTGAACATATAGAAACATCTCACTGTTTGTTAGTTCAACCAGATGGATTTGTTTTGTTCCCCGAAAAGTGGGATGATAGTTGGTTGGAATATGATTACATAGGCGCTCCTTGGGAATATGTTGAGGATTCTTATATTGATCCTTTTGGAAATCATCATCGAGTTGGTAATGGTGGATTTTCTTTGAGAAGTAAAAAACTTCTAAATGTTCCAAATAAAGTTGAAGTTCCTTGGGAGGTAAACAATAGTGATTTCTATTGGATGCCCCCTGGAGTTGTTAACTATCATGAGGACGGAAACATATGTGTACACAACAGACACATATTTGTTGAGCAAGGATGTAAGTTTGCTCCGGTTGAAGTTGCTGTTAAATTTTCTCAGGAAGCAAGAGTTCCTGAGTGTGAAGGGATCACTCCCTTCGGATTTCATTATAGATTGCCTCCAGGAGTTGTATTAGAATGATAGGACATAATCACTTAGGTAAAAATGGGAGATTTGGGAATCAAATGTTCCAATATGCATCAACGAGGGGTATCGCTGCTGCTCGTGGATATGATTTTATTATTCCTGATGGACCAAGAACCGATGAAGAGTTTTATGATGAAGAAAACCAACATAAACTTTTCATGGCATTTAAAATGTCGGGACTTAAAAATGTTGGATTATTGAAAGCACCATACAAACAAGAAAGTTCTTTCGGATATGATAAAGAACTTGTGAAAAGATGTCCTGATGATATTAATCTCTATGGATATTTTCAATCCGAAAGATATTTCTGGCACATTGAAAATGAAATTCGCCAAGACTTTACTTGGAGAGATGATGTTTGGAATACCTGCAAAGAAATATTCGATCAAGTAGTTCCCGAAGGTAAAGCAATTTCTTTGCATGTAAGAAGAACCGATCAAGTGGAGAAAAAAGATTATCATTATCTTCAGACAGATGAATATTTTGCTGAAGCACTTTCTAAACTTCCGCAAGATATTCCTGTAATTGTATTTTCCGATGAACCAAAGTGGTGTCAGAATAGTAATTTGTTTGAGGATGATAGATTTTTAATTTCGGAATCAAGTGATAATATTCATGATATGTGCCTCATGTCCATGTGCCAATATCATATCATTGCTGCAAGTACTTTTAGTTGGTGGGGTGCTTGGCTTGCTAAAAGTGAAAAAGTTATTTGTCCCAAGAATTGGTTTGGACCAAGTTCGGATGTTGATGATAAAGATTTAGTTCCTGATGGTTGGGAGAGAATCTGATGAGATTTTCTATTGCTATTCCTGCCCATGACCGTGGAGAAAATGGTTCAATATGGATGAGAGAACTGCTTGATTCCATTAAGAGGCAAACTCTTCTTGATTTGGAAATTGTTGTTTCTGACCAGAGTAAAAATGATAATATCTTGAATGTCTGTCAAGAATACTCTGATGACTTTGAGTTTAAGTATGTGAGGTATGAAGGAAAAGTTCCCTGCGAAAATATTAATATTGCTTTAGATGAGTGTGAGGGAGAGATAATTAAGATTATGTTCTCTGATGATATTTTTGTGAACGATTCTGCTCTTGAAATAATAGACCAAGAATATAAACAAACTAATTGTAAGTGGGCATTTAGTGGATTCTGTGGAACTAAAGATGGCAAACAATTTTATGATTACAAAACTCCAAAGTGGTCTGACTATATGTTGGAGGGAAGAAATCTTTTAAGTAGTCCAACAGTTGTCTCTTTTTTGAATACTTCTAAACAACACTTTGATGAAAATTTGAAACTATTTTTAGACACAGAATTTTATCATCGCATGAGGTGGGAAAATGGTATGCCTCATATTATTGAAGATACATTAGTTGCAAATAGAGATCATGATGATAGAATTAGTAGTCAACAAACCTCTCAATATGATGCTGCAATTGAACATCCGGAAGGTGGGTGGTTAATCAATACCAAAGAATATCATTATATACAGGATAAGCATAGAGATTTTTGCATGAACAGGAAGTATCCAGATGAAAATTGATTTAAAGGAAGCAACATTTATTATTCCTATTCGGATTGAATCTCAAGATAGGTTGCGTAATGTTATTACAACAACGGCGTTTCTTCTGGAAAATTTTGATACTAATATCACCATCAAAGAAGTAGATTCAGAATCAGTTTTTCAAAAGGATGCTCTTCCCATTCTCAAGGATATTTTGGATGTTGAAATAAATGTGAACCATATCTTTGAGAAGAGTGATGATCCTCTATTTCATCGTCAAAGAGTTCTGAATGAAATGATTGCCGAATCCAAAACAGAAATCGTTGTAAATTATGACTGTGATGTTTTGCTTCCTTTAGATTCATATCATGAAGCATATCAATCTATTCTTCATCATACTCACGATGTAATCTATCCTTATGGACAAGGAATGCATCAGTATCAGGTTAGAGCAACTGATGAGATTGTCTCTGAATTTTTAGAAACAAAAGATTATCAAGTGCTCGATAAGAATTCTAATCTTCATACTTCTGACTTTGGTTGGGTTCAGTTCTTTAATCGTAAAGTCTACATTGATGGTGGGATGGAAAATGAAAATTTCAAAGCATATGCACCAGAAGATAAAGAAAGATTTTACAGGTTTACTACTTTAGATTATAATGTAGGTAGGATTACTGATTATGTTTATCACTTAGAACATAGTCGAGGGGAAAATTCTTGGTTTAGTAATCCACATATGCAATCAAATATGCAAGAGTGGGAAAAAATTCAAACTATGAATAAAGAGCAATTAAAAGAATATTATTCTAAGCAAAATTATCTTAAAAAATATGTTAGCATTTAATCAGATTGGAAATCTTGGTAGACTTGGAAATCAAATGTTCGAATATGCAGCAGTGAGAGGTATTGCTGCCAAGCATGGATATAATTGGTGTATCCCCCCATTCAACAGAAACGGTATTGAAAATTACAGTCTTCATCAGTGTTTTAAGTTAGAATCTGTTAAGGAGGAAAACTTAGCAGTCAGAGATGATTTTGGATATGTTCAGGAAAGGTTCTTTCACTTTGATGATGAACTCTTTGAAAATTGCCCAAATGATGTAAGTATTCACGGGTTCTTTCAATCTGAAAAATATTTCAAACATATTTCAGATGAAATTAGAAAAGACTTTACATTTCACGATGAGCATCTTGGACCATGTAAAGAAATGATGAGTTCCCTTGAAGGACAAGAACCGATTATGCTTCATGTTCGTAGAGGTGATCCTAATCTTACAGACCCTCGTGGATTTAAGTGGAGTTATACTCAGTGTTCTTCGCAACATCCTCCACAAACAATTGAATACTATGAAAAAGCATTAGCAGAGTTTGATGATGAGCAACCAGTTGTTATTTTTTCCGACTCTCCCGAATGGGTAAAGGAACAGGAGTTTTTCTCTGGTGATCGCTTTCTTCATTCTGAACCACAGGAAAAATATGCAGATGGTTCCTATACTCCATACTCCGATTTGTGCTTGATGTCTCTGTGTTCTCATGCTATTATTGCTAATAGTAGTATGAGTTGGTGGGGTGCTTGGTTAATTTCTAATCCAAATAAAAAGGTCATTGCACCTAAAAATTGGTTTGGACCTTCTTATGCCGATAAAGATACTAAAGACCTTTATGTAGAAAACTGGATTGTGTTATGAACCGTATTAATGATTACTCAGAATTAAAAAATAAAATAGTTTCTTGGATTCAAAATTATGCTTCTGAGAATAATATTAAATCTCTTGTAGTTGGAGTCTCTGGTGGAATTGATTCTGCCGTTGTCTCTACTCTCTGTGCCGAGACAGGACTTCCAACATATGTTTTGTCTATGCCTCTTCATTCATCTTTTAAAAATGATGAACTATCTGATTCTTATTCCAATGTATTGGAAGATAAGTATGATAATGTAACTAAAGTTAGAATTGATTTGACTGGTACATACGATCAACTTATGAAGTCATTTGATTTCTGGACAGGGGAAGGAGAGTTTACCAAGAATAATCTTGCAAATGCAAATACAAAGTCACGCATTCGTATGGTTACTTTGTATCAAGTTGCTGGATGTGTTGGTGGTATTGTAGTTGGTACTGGGAACAAGGTTGAAGATTATGGTGTAGGATTCTATACTAAGTATGGTGATGGTGGAGTAGATATTGCTCCTATTGCCGACCTGTATAAAACTGAGGTTTGGATGTTGGGGGAACATCTTGGTGTTGATGAACGGATTATTTCTGCACCTCCTACTGATGGACTTTGGGAAGATGGTAGAAGTGATGAATCTCAAATTGGTGCTTCTTACGCAGAACTTGAAGAGGCAATGGAATTTGGGACGGGCAGTGCAGTAAAGATTCTGCAAAGATTTAATACTCAAAACAAACATAAAATGATTCCTATTCCAACTTTTACTCTGTAATTATTATATGTCTTTACACTTATCGTTGGACATGAACGGAAATAAAACTGAGGGTGCGGGTGCTATGATGATGTACCCCATTATGCTCAGTTTTGTTTCCAAATTTTTTGGAGTTGAGTTTTCTTTTTCAGGAGTTAAAGACCTGTCTCACTTTGAGTATACTGATTATACTGGTGACAGTGAATCTTGGTCCAAATCATTTGAAGAGTTTTTTAATTTTCCTAAGTTAAAAAATCCAGATGAAATAATTAGAGGTTTTTCTTTTGATCAAAATCTTGTAAATTTTATTGCAGAAAATAGAAATACTAACAAAGAAATTTTAATTGAACTTCCTCAGCATGGTGCAACTTGGCCCATGATGTGTTTCTGTGAGCAGAATTCTGATATAATTTTTACTGAAGAGTTAGTAAAAGAGGCAAAGAATAATTTGCGATTTAGTGGAGAAAAATATTTCAATAATGATGAGGTAAATATTGCCCTACATATAAGGACGGAAAATCCAAAAGATGTTGATGCCTCTTCAACCGAAAGGGAACTTTATAATTATGAGAGAGATTTCTCTAGATATTTGAATCTGATTGACAGGTTGAAACAAAAATATTATAATAAGAAGACAGTTCTTCATATTTACTCTCAGGGATTTACTAATTCATTTGAAGAATTTGTAAATCTAACAACAGAAATGTTTGAAGTTAAACTTCATATAGATGAACATCCAATCAGTGACTTATATCATATGATATACTCAGATTGCTTTATTATGGCAAACAGTGCTTTTTCATATATTGCTTCATTTATGAGAACTGATTTGACCTATGTGAGAGATAATTTTTGGTGTTTCACTTATCCGTCAACAATTAAAGTAGACTATAATTTCAATATTCCATTATGACTGCAACAATTACCGAAGTAAAAAAGTTTTGGGATGATCGTCCCTGCAATGTCAGACATTCTTCAAAAGAGGTTGGTACTAAAGAATATTTTAATGAGGTAGAAAGAAAGAAATTTTTTGTTGAACCTCACATCCTTGACTTCACTGAATTTTCCAAATGGGAAGGTAAAAAAGTTTTAGAGATTGGTTGTGGTCTTGCTACAGTTGGTTTGAACTTTGCTCTTAATGGGGCAGATTATACTGGAGTAGAACTTTCTGAATCAAGTCTTGAACTTGCTAAACAAAGATTTGAAGTATTTGAGCAGACTGGAAAGTTTTATTCTGGAAACGCTGAAGAACTTTCAACCTTTGTCCCTGCAGAGACTTATGATTTGGTTTATTCTTTTGGGGTAATTCATCATAGTCCTCACCCAGAAAAGATTATTTCTGAGATTAAAAAGTATATGAACGAGAATAGTGTTCTCAAGATTATGCTTTATGCAAAAGACTCTTGGAAAAATTATATGATTGAGTCTGGTCTTGATCAACCAGAAGCACAGTATGGTTGTCCAATCGCTAATACATATACTAAGCAAGATGTGGTAGACTTGTTGGATGGATATGAAGTTCTATCAATTGAACAGGATCATATCTTCCCCTATCAAATAGAACCTTATAAGAATGGTGAGTATGTGAGACAACCTTGGTTTGAATCCATGCCTCCGGAAATGTTTAGAGTTCTTGAAAAAAATCTTGGTTGGCATTTACTTATTACAGCAAAACTAAAATGAAAGTAGGAGTTATTGGGGCAGGTAGACTTGGTATTTGCTTTGCCCTTCTTTTAGAAAAAGCAGGTTATGAGGTTGTAGCCTCTGATGTTAGAGAAGACTATGTAAATGGTCTTCTACAAAGAACCATTGATACTCACGAACCAGAAGTTCAGCAACTTCTTTCTGAAGCAAAGAATATTACATTTAAAACTGGAAACTATGATGTTATCCGAGAGTGTGATGTTCTTTATACTCTGGTAGCGACGCCATCTCTTCCTGACGGAAGTTATGATGTTAGTGCTGTTTGGGGTGTTATCAATGATATTCAAAATGCTCCAGACCTTGGGATTGAAGTTAAAGGTAAATGTTTTGTAGTTGGATGTACAACTAATCCGGGTGATTGTGATAATTTTCAATCCCAACTCAATGCTTATGGCGTAGATGTTTACTATAATCCTGAGTTTATTGCTCAGGGAAATATTATTAAGGACCTGCAGAATGCAGATATGGTCCTTGTTGGTGGACCCGAAGGTCAGTATCGCCCATTCATTGAAGAAATTTATAATAGAATTCAAGTAACAGAACCAAGAATTTATTTTATGTCAACGACTGCTGCAGAGTTAGTTAAACTTGCAGTCAATTGTTTCTTAACTACCAAGATTAGTTATGCAAATATGGTTGGCGAAGTCATGTCTCTTGCTGGTCTTGAAGAAGAAATTGATCATGTTCTTAAAGCAATCGGTTCTGATACAAGAGTTGGTAGTAAATATCTGAAATATGGATATGGATTTGGTGGTCCGTGCTTACCAAGAGACAATCGTTCTTTTGCTGCTTATGCAAAAAAACTTGGTTTAGAATATAACCTTGGAAAAACAACTGATGACTTTAATAATGAACACGCAAAGTTTTTGAAAACCTACTTTATCAAAAAGAACGAGAATAAAATTCCATTTGCTTTTCATTACATTTCATATAAAGAAGGAACTGATATCCTTACCGAGAGTCAGCAGTATCGTCTTTGCTTAGACCTTCTCGATGAGGGTTATAAAGTATATGTACTTGACAATCAAGCAATTCTTGGTCAAGTAAAAGATTTCCTAGAATCAAAATATGGAGATAGAGTTGTGGTTGATGGAATTCCCAATGAAGAGGTATACTGGATTGATTTGTGATGGATTTTAATAAATTGGATAAGAATAAATCAGCATACAAACTAAAAAATATTGGACCCATTTATTATCTTAATCTTGATGGACAGCAAGAAAGGAGAGAATATATGGAGTCCCAATTTAAATATTGGGAAGTTGAAAATTATACACGCATCTCTGCATACGATGGTCGTGAAGATGACTTAAGTGATATTATAATAGGTCGCTATCCTGAAAATATGACATCGGGTGAGATTGGATGTATTACATCTCACCTTAAGGCAATAAAGCATTGGTATGAAACCTCAGATAGTCCATATGCAATCATCATGGAAGATGATTGTAATCTTGATTTGGTGAAATACTGGGATTTTAATTGGTCAGATTTTTATGCACATATTCCATATGATTGGGATGTAGTTCAAATCGCAATCATTTGTACTGGTGATTTGCATGTTAGATTGCATAAGAGATTTGTTAATGACTTTTCAACAGCTTGCTATCTTATTAATAGACATCATGCAGAAAAGTTATTGAAGTTCCATGTCCGTGGAGAAAAATATAAACTGGATAATGGAGTCAAACCTCGTCCAGTTGCGGATGATTTGATTTATAATTCTGGAAATACATATTCAATTCCTCTTCTCTTTTATAGAATTGAACTTGGATCATCTATTCATCCGGAACATGTTGATATTTTTCATAAAGGAAATCACACTGCACTCTCCGAATTTTGGGAGCAAAATGGTTCTAAAATTAAAATAGAAGAATACATGGATTATGATCCATATCTGGGGAGAATAACCGAAAATTCTACTTCTCAGCAAAACACTTGACAAAATTTAAGAATCTCTCTATACTAAATAAGTACTTAAGAATTCAGTTGTAATTCTTAACATTTGTCCTATAGTACATAAAAAATAATTTTATGAAACTCAAACAACTGATGCTTGCACCTGTTGCTCTGGGAATGGTTGCTCCTGTTGCTGCGAATGCGGCAGACCTTAACATGGCAGCAGTCAACCAATATGCAACCTCTGAGCAGGTCACAAGCGTCTCACAACTGTCTGATGTTCAACCTACGGATTGGGCATATCAGGCACTCAGCAACCTTGTAGAGCGTTATGGTTGCGTTGCTGGTTATCCAAATGGCACCTTCAGTGGTGGCAAAGCAATGACTCGCTATGAGGCAGCAGCACTTCTGAATGCTTGCTTGGATCGCGTAACAGAAAATACTGATGAACTCAAGCGTCTTGCTAATGAGTTCCGTGATGAACTCACTGTTATTCAAGGTAAGGTTGCAAGTTTGGAAACCAAAGTAGGTGCTCTTGAAGCAACTCAGTTCTCTACCACCACAAAACTTCGCGGTGAAGCAAACTTTGTTCTTGGTGGTGTAGATAATGCTTGGACTCCCGGTTCAACTGCAAGTACGAATGTTGGTAATACTGCATTCAACTATGATCTTCGCCTGAACTTTGACACATCGTTCACTGGTAAAGATCTGCTCCGCACTCGTCTGCGTTCTGGCAACTTCTCCAGTCAACCCTTCGGTTCTTCTTCTTCTCTGTTCAAACTGGATAAGGCAGAGAGTACCGCAAATGCAGTTACTCTCGACCGTCTCTACTATCAGTTCCCTGCACTTGCTAAGGGTGTAACTCTGACTGCTGGTGCTCTGGTTCGTAACACTGAAATGACCTGGATTCCTACTGCATATAAGTCGGAAGTTCTTGACTTCTTCCAACTTGCTGGTGCTCCTGGCGTCTATAACAAGGCAACTGGTGCTGGTTTTGGTGCCCAGTGGTCACAAGGTAAGAAAGGTTTTGTTGCTGGTCTGAACTATGTTGCTCAAAATGGTGGCGATTCCACCAAAGGTGAGTTCAACGAAAAGGGTGCCCTGAACACTCTGGCACAGATTGGTTATCGTGCTCCTAACTACGGTATTGCATTCGGTTATCGTTATGGTACTGAAGGCACTCGTGTTCGCACCTTTAATGGTGTTGCTGGTGCTTCTGGTGCTCTTGCTCCAGGTCAAACCTCCAACGGTTATGCTCTGAGTGCTTACTGGCAACCCTCTAAGTCTGGCATTGTTCCCTCGGTATCTGCTGGTTATGGTTGGAACACTGTAAGTCTGAATGCTGAAGGTGCAGCAACTCCTGCTGGTGCTACCGATTCTCAAACTTGGTATGCTGGTCTTCAGTGGAGTGATGTACTTGCCAAGGGTAATTCTGCAGGTTTTGCTGTGGGTCAACCTGGTAATGCAGAAGGACTGGATGAGGATGCAACGATGTGGGAAGTATTCTACAAGTATCGTGTAAGCGATAACATTACTATTACTCCTGCAGTGTTCTATGCTTCTAACAACCAAGCATTCACTGATGCTTCTTCCAACTTTGGTGGTGTAATCCAAACCAAATTTACTTTCTGATAAACTGAAAGTGTGATAACATGGAGGGGATAAAACCCCTCCTTTTCTATGGAGATTTATGAAATACGATATTAAAGATATTAACCTTGCCGAACTTGGCAAACAACGAATTGAATGGGCAGGAAGAGAGATGCCTGTTCTTAAACAAATTCAAGAAAGATTTGCAAAAGAAAAACCACTTGAGGGAGTACGTTTAGTCTCTTGCAATCACGTTACAACAGAAACTGCACACCTTTGTATTGCACTTAAAAATGCTGGTGCAGATTCTATGCTGATTGCAAGTAATCCACTTTCTACTCAGGATGATGTTGCTGCTGCTCTTGTAAAGTATTGGGACATCCCCGTATTTGCAATCAAAGGAGAAGATAGTGACACTTATATTAGACATATTAATACCGCTCTCGATCATCGTCCTAATATTATTATTGACGATGGATCTGATGTTGTAGCAACTTTAATTAAGGAACGCCCAGAACAGATTGCTGATTTGATTGGAACTACAGAAGAAACTACTACTGGTATTGTTCGTCTCCAAGCAATGATTAATGATGGAGTGCTCAAGCATCCTGCAATCAATGTAAACGATTCTCAGACTAAGCACTTCTTTGATAATCGTTATGGTACTGGTCAATCAACTCTGGATGGTATTATTCGTGCTACCAACATTCTTCTTGCTGGTAAGACTGTAGTTGTTGCTGGATTTGGTTGGTGTGGTAAGGGTGTTGCTCTCCGTGCTAAGGGTATGGGTGCAAATGTGATTGTTACTGAGATTGATCCAGTAAAAGCAATTGAAGCAACTCTGGAAGGTTATAGAGTGATGCCTATGGTTCAGGCAGCGATTCTTGGTGATATTTTCATTACTGTGACTGGCAATAAAAATGTTATTGCTTATGACCATATGAAGTGGATGCGTAGTGGTGCTATTGTTTGCAACTCTGGTCACTTTGATAATGAGATTGATGTGAAATCTCTGGAAGAAAAAGCAACAGAAATTAAAGAGGTTCGTCCTTTTGTTAAGCAGTACAAACTTCAACATAATGAAGTTGTGGTAATTGCAGATGGTCGCCTCGTAAATCTTGGCGCTGCTGAAGGACACCCTTCTGCTGTGATGGATATGAGTTTTGCAAATCAGGCACTTGCTGTAGAATATCTTGTTCAGAATCAAGGTAAACTTGCTCCTGGTGTTTATCCCGTTCCTGCAGAAAAGGATGCGGAAATTGCAGAACTTAAACTTTCTGCAATGGGAATTTCGATTGATAAACTCACTGAGGAACAAGAGAAATATATTAACTCTTGGTGTGAGGGAACTTGAACCTTAACCTTCTCTTAGTGGACTTTAATTTTCATTTCCTTTAGAATTTCTTTGTAGTTATTCACTTTTTATGAAACTCAAAAACTTTATTTCTATTAGTCTTGCTCTTGCTCCTGCTGCTGCATTTGCTGGGACTACTTTGAACGGTGCAGGTGCCACCTTCCCAGCACCTCTTTATCAACGATGGTTCCAAGATTATGCACGAACTTCTGGGAGTAGGGTTAATTATCAGTCCGTTGGTTCTGGTGCTGGTGTTCGTCAATTCCTTGCGGGAACGGTTGATTTCGCAGCAAGTGACGAACCCATCAAACCCGCAGAAGCGGCAAAAGTGAAGCGTGGTGTTGTCCAGATCCCTATGATTGGTGGAACGATTGCTGTTGCTTACAACAATCCTAGTTGCACTCTGAAACTCACTCAAAAGCAAACTGTTGATATTTTTGCTGGTCGTATTAAAGACTGGAAGCAAGTCGGATGTGCTGCTGGTCCGATGAAAGTTGTTCATCGTTCTGATGGTTCTGGAACTACTTTTGCATTCACCAACTCTTTGGAAGCATTTGGTGGTTGGACTTATGGTGTAGGTAAGTCTATTAATTGGCCTACTGGTGTTGGTTCAAAAGGTAACGAAGGTGTTTCTGGTACTATCAAAAACACTCCTGGTGCTATTGGTTATGTGAATACTGGATTTGTTCGTGCCAACAAACTTAAAGCAGCAGTTATTCAAAACAAGGCAGGTAAGTTTGTCGGTCCTTCCGCTGTGACTGGTGCTGCTGCTCTGAATAGCATTACTCTGGATGCAAACCTTGCTGGCGAAAATCCCAATCCCTCTGGAACAAATGCATATCCAATTTCTACTCTGACTTGGATCCTTGCATATAAGAAAGGTAATGGTGCTAAGACTGATGATATCCGTGCTGCTCTGAACTATGCTTTGAGCACAAAAGCACAGATGATTGCTGATGATTTGGGTTATGTTCCTCTTGCAGGTTCGGTTCTCAACAAATCACGCATTGCTGTTGGGCGTATTGGTCAGTAATTCCTAACAAAACTAGGTATAAATGACTACGAGGGGTGCTTGACACCCCTTTATTTTTGCTATATAATTGTGTAACAATTCGTAATAAAACGAAAAATGACTGTAACAAAAAACGAGTTTGGGCAAATGAATATGTTTGCCAAAGAACCCGCGATGTATATGACCAAGGAAGACCTTGAGCGTTATGGCATCGAACCCTATGCAGAAAAAGCGGAGAAAATGAATGGACGCTGGGCTATGGTCGGCATTGTTGCTGGCGCTATTTCTTATGCTCTCACTGGGCACCTCTTCTTTGGAGTAGTTTGAGACTTGACAATGACTTCAACTATCTTTACAATAACATCAGTTGCCTTTTTTGTTTTACTGGCAGCATCCGTTGAAAAAATTTGCGAGACTTACTAATGACCGTTTTTAATGTCACTCTCCAATCCCCTGATGGCACCGAAACTACTATCAAATGTCCTGATGACCAGTACATCCTTGAAGCAGCAGAAGAGGCAGGTGTTGACCTCCCTTCATCGTGTAAGGCAGGCGCTTGCTCTGCCTGTGCTGGCAAACTCATTTCTGGCACCGTTGACAACGAAGAACAATCGTTCCTTGATGATGATCAACAAGCAGAAGGTTGGGTTCTCACTTGCGTTGCTTATCCCACAAGTGATTGTGTAATTCTTACTGAACAGGAAGAGAATCTGTGAGCACTGCTGGTATGCTAGGGCAGTTCGCAATTGCCCTTCAAGAACTTGGGTGGAATGCTGATGATGAAATCTCGGTGGAGATTGGAGGAGTAGCAGTAACAGGAACTGCTACCAGTCCAAATGCAAATCCAAAATGGGCAAAACCATTTGGAACTGTATCCTACCAAAACGATGCTTTCATCGTAATTAAAAACAAATCGAGGAACCCAGTTGTTCCTTCACAACCAAATCCTGAACTTAAACAACACCACCTTTATCAAGGAGAAAACAAATGAAAAATCTTTTTACTGAAAAAGCTGAGCGTATTAATGGTTGGTTTGCAATGATTGGTTTTGTTGCAGCCGCTGGTTCTTATCTTACTACCGGTCAAATTATCCCCGGTGTGTTTTGATAGAGGTCAAAATGCGTAAAGAGCAATATCAAGTTCCACAAGTACAATTTGTATTCCGTGAGAATAGTGAGTTTGTAAATCGTACATCCGCAGAACTATTCAATGGAAAGCGTGTGGTCATTTTTAGCCTGCCTGGTGCTTTCACTCCTACTTGCAGTGCCTATCAGCTACCTGGATTCGAAGAGAAATACGACGACTTTATTGGTAGTGGCATCGACGCTATTTACTGCATCTCTGTTAATGATGGGTTTGTGATGAATGCCTGGGCACAAGACCAGAACATTGAGAAAGTAAAACTCATTCCAGATGGAAATGCATATTTCACACGCTCTATGGGAATGCTTGTTAGTAAGTCCAACCTTGGTTTCGGTGATCGCTCTTGGCGTTATGCTGCAGTCGTGGATAACGGAATCATCGAGAAACTGTTTGTTGAACCAGGACAGCGCGATAATGCCCCTGAAGATCCTTATGTTGAGACTACTCCAGAAAATGTTTTTGAATATGTAAAATCTACGGTTCGAGAAACTGTTACTGCCTGAAGATAATCAAGCGCCCAAAAAGGCGCTTTTTTTATAAATATCTTCAGTGTTTATAGAGATAATCCATGACCCTAGATCTTCATAACTTTTTTAAGTTTTATGATGATAGCAATTCAAATCATGTTGCAGCGGTTCAGTGGTTAGAAGATAATCTTCCTCCCCAATTTTTAGACGATGCGGAGACAGATTGGATTGGAATTTTTAGAACCAAACCCCCTACACCAGCGGTTCTAAACGTTCCATATTTCAATCAAGTAGATAACTACAGAGATGCACATAGAACTTGCAACTCTTCATCGTGCGCTATGTGTCTTGCGTTCCTCAAGCCAGGAAGCATTAAAGGTGACGATGAATACGTCAAGAAAGTATTTGCGATTGGTGATACAACGGACCATGCCGTACAGACGAAGGTTCTGGCAGGTTATGGCGTTAAGTCACACTTTAGTTACAATCTATCTTTTGCTGATATTGATAAAAGTTTGGACGCTGGGAAGCCCGTTGTTATTGGCATACTCCATAGGGGTTCTCTTTCTGCACCTACTGGTGGGCACATGTGCGTTGTAATTGGTAAGACTCCAGACGGAAAAGGATATTACGTTAATGACCCATATGGATCATTGAATGATAACTATACTGGTCCTGTAACTAACGGTAAGAAAACAATCTATACCAAAGCAGTTCTTAAGCACCGTTGGTGTCCAGGAGGCAATGATGGGTGGGGCAGAATCTTCGATTAGATTTAAGGCAAAAATGCTTAAAGTGATCAAAGAACTTACAAATCATGGAAAGCACGTAGAAGCAAACGAACTTTATCAACGGTATTTCGGAGAAAACAATGGCAAGAATCGATTTACATAACTTCTTCAAGTTTTATGACGAGAAGAACCCCAACCACGTTAAAGCAGTGCAGTGGTTGGAAGATAACCTCCCAGTCAAATATCTAGAAGATAATATTGATTGGGCGGAGATTTATAGAGGAAAAAAGACTAGTGCTGCACCAGCAACCACTGCTGCTGCAGCTCCTGTAACAGGTGGTGATGATGTTCCTCAAATGGGCATCAAGTTAATCAAAGAGTTTGAGGGATGTCATCTGAAGGCATACCCAGACCCCTTGACTGGTGGACTTCCAATCACTATTGGTTGGGGATCTACTCGCAAGAAGGATGGATCACCCTTCAAAATGGGTGATACCCTAACACAGGCAGAAGCAGATGAACTTCTTATCGAACAATGTAAGAAAGAGTTCCTTCCTGCTCTGCGTAAAATCCCTCATTGGAATGAAATGTCAGATGGAAAAAGAGGCGCTCTGCTCAGCTTTGCTTATAATCTTGGTGCCGGTTTTTACGGTGGCGATAACTTTAATACTATTACTAAACGCTTGAAAAATAAGGAGTGGGATTTAGTTCCTGATGCTCTTTATCTCTATCGCAATCCTGGTTCTAATGTAGAAGCAGGACTTGCACGTAGAAGAAAAGCAGAGGGTGAATCCTGGAAGAAGGGATAAATAGTTACAATCATAACTGATTCTTGATCTTAAATGGTCTGAATCTACATAGTCCGAATCCTCTGTGATTCGGTGATTACTTTACTTTTAAACATAACTTCGGTTTGTTTTGTTTAGTACACACTGAACTCACAGAGGACTTTCTATGTCTTACGCTACAAGGGCGCTTGCTGTAGCGTCTGCTCTTTTAATGGGGGCATCAACAGCAGCATTAGCAGAAACAATATCTGGAACAGATTTCGAGACTGGAGATACTTCAGGATGGAATACTGGAACTCAAACAGGAACATTAGATGCCACAATCGACGGAGGAGGAACTGGTGTTAGTGTCGTAGATAATCCAGTTATCTTTAATGCCGGTTCTTTCCCAGCACAAGGAAGTCCAACATTACAAGATGGTTCTCCTAATCCATATTACGCACCCGCAGTAACACCAACCACTTGGGAGTTTGCTCCTTACGGAACCGCAGGTGCAGCACTACAACCAAATGGACAGCAAACATTCGACCAGGCAACAGAAGCACTTGGTTTAACCGCAGAACAAAATCAAGCAATAAGAGACCTTCTTATTCAACAGCAACAAGCATCTGGACTTGGAAATCCAAATCCTACTGATGCTGCTTGGATTACAAAATCAGTCACTTTGGAGACTGGAAAAGTTTATACAATGTCTTGGAACTACATTGGAACGGACTATGTTCCTTTCAATGATGGTTCTATTACTTCACTTGTTTATCAAGGAACTGGAACTTCTCCATCAGTAACAGTTAATAACCAACTTCAAAACTATGCATTACTTGGATTTACTAATCCAGGAACTGGTGATTATTCAACAGGTTCTTTTGGTTCTACTGGATGGCAGTATTCAACTTATCAAGTAGGTGCTAATGGTGATTATCTCTTGGGATTTGCAGTATTCAACCTTGGAGATACCGCACTATCACCAGTTCTTTTAGTTGATAGTCAACCTGGAACTACAACAGCAAATGGTGAAGAATTCACTCCTGTTGCTCCAAATAATCCAGATGCTCCATCTGTTGATGAGGTAGCACCAACTCCAACTCCTACACCAGAGCCAACTCCTGAACCTACACCAGAGCCAACTCCCGAACCAACTCCTGAACCTACACCAGAGCCAACTCCCGAACCAACTCCTGAACCTACACCAGAACCAGAACCAACACCAGAGCCAACTCCTGAACCCACTCCTGCTCCTGCTCCTGAACCTACACCAGAGCCAACTCCTGAACCACAACCACCAACATTATTAAACTCTGTGACTGTTCCTGCACCAGGACTTCCAGTTGTTGTTACCACAGAAGTAACTCATAAGGCATCTGAGAAGGATGGAGTTCAAAAGATTAGAAGAGACTTTGCAACCACAACTCAAACTCCTTTATTAAGACAGGATACTTATAGTGATGGAACCGTTGTAGCATCATTACTTCTTTCTGTTGATATTGAAAATAATCATGATGTTCTTTCTGGACGCACTGACCAGCATGAAGTTTTAGATAAGATTGGTGGTGGATTACAAAATCTGTTTATTTACGAACCAACTGAACCAACCACAGACAGAGTAAGAGTATTCAATAACAACTATTATGCCTGGTCTTCTGGTGATTATGGATACAATGGTAAGACTTTAATCATTGGTGGTGGATTAGAGATTGATATTAAACCAACCTGGACTATAGGTGGTCAATATAATAATATGAACATTGATTTGGGTGGTGTTGATAGTACTTCTAAACTCCTCAAAAATCATTATGGAATATTCAATATGTTCCGTGGAAATACATTCTCACTCTTAACAAATGCTGGATACTCCCAGAACAAATATAATGTATCCAGAAATGTTCAGAGTGTCTTCAATAATGAAAGTTCAACAGAAGGAAAAGAGTGGTTTGTAAATAACAGACTATTCTGGCATCTCAATAAGAATGTAACTCCATTTGTTGGATACACTGTTGGTAACTATCAGAGAGATGGATTTACTGAGAAAGGTTCTATTCAATCCAGAAGAACTGTTGATGCTATAAACAAAACTTCACATTCTGGTGAGGTAGGTCTAAATATTTCACACCGTTTTGGTGGAAAGAAAAAGGATTTATTTGGAGTAACTATTGGTGGTTCTTATGAAACCAGTGGAATGATTGAAGCATCTGCTTCTGTTGATTATAAGGAAATGGTTATTATTGAAGGAATACATCAAATTAATGATGGAGTTTCTAACACAGCAGTATCTGCAAAACTTAAATTTAAGTTCTGAAATCCTAAATAACAAAGACACTTCATCAAAAGACTGATGGATAATCCAAATAAAAGAGAAAAGTGTATGAGTACTGTTATTCGTATAGCGATTTTGGGTTGGTCCGCTGCTCTTCTTACTGCCAGTTATGCTGGGGCTCTATCTAAGATGGATCCTACTTTTATTGCTACTGTATTCACAGCATCTGCTGCAACTTTCGGTATTAATACAATGAAGAAGGGTGGCGATGAAGATGAGAAGAAAGAAGAACCACGCAGAGAAGTTGTAGTAGAACCTACTCCAGAACCACCAGCACCAGAAGTTGCTGCTGAACCAACTCTTGAAGAAAGAGTTGAAGCACTTGAAGAAGGTCAAGTACAACCTCGCACAGGTGGCGCATAATGGCAAAGTCAGCAAACAAAGGTAAGAAAGGTTCGGCAGGTTCTGCTAATAACAAAAAGCAGAATTCTGGCAATGCGAACGCCAAAAAGGCAAAGAATGGTGGAAAGAAAAAATGATTGAATTTGTTACTTTGGTGGTTGTTGGTCATGTGTTAGTTGGACCTAACTTATGTCAAACTGATTTTTTAAGTGATAATCAAATTTACACATTTATATACCAATGCCAAGAGAATGGAACACTCCAAAACGAGAGTGTTGGAATGCTCCCATCCACCAAATACTCAAAGCTATAGATAATCACACCCGTCTTCATATGGAGACGGGTGATTTTTGGCATGAAGAACAGGCCCAGATCTTGAGAAAATATGTCAAAGATTTGAAAATCTGGATTCATAAACAAGAAGGATGGTGGGATGAATGAAAAAAATTCTCACAGCAATTAGTTTATCATTAGCATTGATTTCTCCAGTAGCAGCAGAATCAATAATTAAAACACAACCAACTGTAAAACCTTATAGTTTATCAGCAATGGGTTGTATGATACTTTTGGAATGTACTGAAGGAGTAGAAAGACTTACAGTAGATTCTGAATTACTAAAAGATCCAGACTTTGATCCATTTAGAGAAGAACTAAAAGCAATCATTGCAGGACTTGATAAACTTGGAGTTCCTGTTTATGTTGCACCAGAAAGATATTTCACACCAAGGACAGTAGGATTATATAAACCAGAATATAATCGTTTCTTTGTAAATGAAACTCTTCTTAAAGATCCTAGAGAGTTTCTAGGAACAATGAGACACGAAGGATGGCATACAGTTCAAGACTGTATGGGTGGTGGATTAAAAACATCTTTTATGGCACAGGTTCATCAAGATAGTGAGATCCCTGCCTGGGTTATGAAATCTACAAGATTGACTTATGAAACGATGGGTCAAGGTCGTGCAGTTCCTTGGGAAGCAGATGCTAACTGGGCAGAAGAACAATCAAATGTCACTGCAGAAAAGTTAGAAATGTGTGCTAAGGGTCCACTGTGGGAACAGATGAGACCAACTCCAATGACAATGGATTGGCTGATTGGTTGTGGATGGATGAAACCACAAGAGGGTAAGTATCCATATTATCCAAACAAGAAAGCAGAATATTGTGTAGAAGGTAAGTTTTAATGAGCGACTTTCCTTGGGGAGTAATTATAATATTGGGGTCTGGTCTTATCTTTACTTTATATGTAATCTACTACATATTACGATTAGCACACGAGGAAATGAAAAATGAAGAACCTAGCAATCATTCTGTCAACAACAAGTCTTCTCATTAGTGGAGCACTTTGCTATGGTGCTTATGTGACTTATAAAAAAGCGGAAGCAATTTTAAACAACCCAGAACAGTTCGTTGGTAAGGTTGTGGAGAATCAAGTGAATAAAGCATTTGAGAAACTACCAATTCCCAAACTAAATACTGGGAGTATTAAGTTTCCTTTCTAATGGCAGACAAAGACCCGTATATCTATAGAATCAAATCAGTATATAAGGTAGTAGATGGCGACACTATTGATGCTGCTATTGACCTTGGGTTTGATATCTCCCTTACTAAACGAATTCGTCTTGCTGGTGTCGATACCCCAGAGAGCAGAACAACTGATGCTAAAGAAAAGGCACTTGGTCTTGAAGTTAAAGAATGGCTCAAGAAAAAGTTAGAAGGTCAAACTGACATTATTGTCAAAACAGAACTCCCAGATTCTACCGAAAAGTACGGAAGAATTCTTGGACATTTGTTTATTGGGGATGCTGAAGTATCCGCAGTCAATAAAAAGAAATCAGTCAATCAAATGATGATTGATGAAGGATTTGCTTGGGAATATTCTGGTGGCACTAAAAAGAAAGATTTTGCTCTATTAGAATCAAAAAGACAAGCGAGCAGATAATTTCTTAGCAATCTTTTTAGGAGGGGCATAGAGAGACTTAAATCTTTCTTGCCCCTCTTTTGTGAATTTATCTTTTACTGGTTCATCAATAATCACTTTATTCTCAATTTCATATAGGGTATTCTTTTCAATCTCATCACGGATATATTGTTCTACATTATCTGTTTGTGCAACAAGTCTTGTTCCCTCTGATGAATATTCAAAAATATCAATATGACCTGCTTCTGCCATCACATAATGGAGAACAGGTTTAACTTGTTTGATTTTAATTTTAAACTTATTCTTTGTTGCTTCTTTGATAAATGGTTCAGCAGCATTCTTCAATACATTTAAAACTGCTGTGGATGCCATTGTAGCAGCAGTTGTGACTACTGCGACAGCACCAGCCGTAGCAACAAGAGAAGGGTCAGGTAAATTAATATCGACACCATAAACAGAAAATGTTGGTTGTGGTTTATCTGCTGGAACTTCTGCAACTGGAGTAACAACAGGAGTTTGAGTAGGGGGGGTTTGAGCAACCTGAGGCAGTTGAGGTGGGGGGGTAGTATCAGGCAACCCCCTTGTTTTTTCTTGTTGTTCTGTTGCTTGTTTTTCACGCTCTGCTTTTACAGCAGCATCAAACTCTGCTTGAGTTGGAACATTAATAACTGGATATTTAATCGTAGTATTTGGGGCATCAATAACAGGAACTTCAAGACCACGAACAACAGGTGCTTCTACAGAACGAACATTTGGTCTATCTATAGTTGAGATTATAGATGGACCAGATATTCTGTTGATACTTGCACTCGGTATGTTAATCGGATTATTTCCGATTATTTGCCTTAAGTTTGGATTATCAATAGGTTGTATTGGTTCCATTGACCACATCCTCAACTCTTGGGTACTTCACAACAATATCTTCACAAACTTTGTAGTAAGGACTATCAGGATGGAACATAATTCCTGCTTTGTATGCTTCACCACATTTTAATAATCTTACAAGTTCAAAATCTAATCTTGCTTTATCAGCTTCGGCTTGTTGTCTTGAGATTTCAACTCTTGCTCTTGATTTGCAGAGTTCTTGTAAAGAACCATCTAAGGGAATATTAAATCCCATAGATAATCCAGCATTTCCAGAATAAGATGAAAACTGTTCTGGATCTTGACTAGCATTACCATTACCAATAATAAATGGTGCCAGGGAAAATGTTGGTCCTTGACAAGAAACACCAGCACCAAATGTATTCATAGCATAAGGGCCCTGAAGCACTTGAACTGCCTGGTTTGTTACATTACCAGTAGCAGATGCTGAAGGTCCTGCGATGTTTGTATTTGATGGAGCTTGCTGAGCAAATGCAGTCCCTGTTGAAATTATTGCGTAAAGACAGAGATTGATGTAGTAGTTGATTGAGTTTCTGTGGTGCGATCTATCCATGTTTCTTTTGCCACTCCAGGTCCGAGATAGGTTTCACTGAACTGGAATGGAGCACCAGGAGTTGTAATACTATAATTTGTATCCTTAGTAGGATTTCCAGGAATGTTGATGTTCGTACCAGTTACAGTATAAGATTCACCAGTTGTATATTCAACTTGGCGGATTGCTTCTACAATTCTTGTTGTAGATTCTGTTGTTGCATTGATTGTGCCTCTAGTAAAATTAGGCACAACGCTCTCAGCATAAACGGGAGTACAAATGACTCCCGTTGCTAAAAGCAAAACGGGAGTTAAATGTCTCATTTGAATACACTCAGTTCAATGGACCTTTGAGCAGTAGCACTTGTTCCAGCACCACCAGCAGTAACAGTAGGAACACCAGTTGGTGAAAGAGTACCTGCAAGAGTTCCTTTCTCACCACCAACTTGAGTTACACTATCTCCGTAGAGATTTGGTGTTCCAATAACACCGTTAGTAACTGTTTGAGTATTAACTGGAGTATCAGCAGCATTGAAACTTTCAGAGAAAGTAAATGCTTGACCTGGAGTATTAATGTCATAGGTTCCAGCACCACCAACACCTCCAAAGGATGTTGCTTGGATATTGGTTCCTGACGCCGAATAGGAAGCACCAATTCGAGTTGATTGAACTGCGGCACCATCAACTTTCAATTGAACGGAATCAGTGATTTTTGATGTAATTTCAGCAGCATTAACTGGGATTGCGAAGAATAACGAAAAGGCTAATAGAAGTCTTTTCATTTTCTTATTGTTGTGATAAACACTATGAGTATTTAGGAGAGTGTCCCCATTTGGGGAGGGGGGTTGACACAGGCGGCAAACCGTAGTATGATAAATAGGTAAACAAATGTTACGGAACGCAACGTTCCCTTAACATTGTTAGACACCCGATAACCGAGACCTATGGGTGTATAAATTACGTCTCTCATATCCCCGCTAAGGGTGCGGGGAGCATAGTATCTCCACCATTTCCCTGATGGTCTTACTAACTGCTTAAAACAATGACTGCTACAATTTCACGTCAACGACAATCGAATACTTGGGAACAATTCTGCAACTGGGTCACATCAACCGATAATCGTCTTTATGTCGGTTGGTTCGGAGTCCTCATGATTCCTTGCCTGCTTGCTGCTACGACTTGTTTCATCATCGCATTCATCGGTGCTCCCCCAGTGGACATTGATGGTATCCGTGAACCCGTTGCTGGTTCACTCATGTACGGAAACAACATCATCTCTGGTGCTGTTATTCCTTCGTCCAACGCGATTGGACTGCACTTTTATCCCATCTGGGAAGCTGCTTCGCTTGATGAGTGGCTTTACAACGGTGGTCCTTTCCAACTTGTAGTGTTCCACTTCCTTATCGGTATCTACGCTTACATGGGTCGTGAATGGGAACTTTCATACCGTCTTGGTATGCGTCCTTGGATCTGTGTTGCTTACTCTGCACCTGTGGCTGCTGCTTCTGCTGTGTTCCTGGTGTATCCTTTCGGTCAAGGTTCTTTCTCTGATGCGATGCCTCTGGGTATCTCTGGTACGTTCAACTATATGCTTGTGTTCCAGGCAGAGCACAACATCCTGATGCACCCCTTCCACATGCTTGGTGTGGCTGGTGTCTTTGGAGGTTCTCTGTTCAGTGCTATGCACGGTTCTCTGGTTACTTCCTCACTGGTTCGTGAAACCACTGAGAACGAGTCACAGAACTATGGTTACAAGTTTGGTCAAGAAGAAGAGACCTATAACATCGTTGCTGCTCACGGTTATTTCGGACGCCTTATTTTCCAATATGCTTCCTTTAATAACTCACGTTCGCTGCACTTCTTCCTTGCTGCATGGCCTGTAGTTGGTATCTGGTTCACTGCTCTTGGTGTTAGCACCATGGCATTCAACCTCAACGGTTTCAACTTTAACCAGTCCATCATTGATTCACAGGGTCGTGTCCTCAACACTTGGGCAGATGTTCTGAACCGTGCTGGACTCGGGCTCGAGGTGATGCACGAAAGGAATGCACACAATTTCCCTCTGGATCTTGCTGCTGCTAGCAACACTCCTGTTGCCCTTACTGCACCCGCAATCGGTTGAGTTTTATAAAAACTGAATAAGAATGAAGAGACCTTTACAGGTCTCTTTTTTTATGGTATTATTCATAAATAGTTCCATACCAAACTTCCATACCATAATGAAAACTTGTAGTAGATGTGGAGAAACAAAAGAACTTGATAGTTTCTCTAAAAGAAGTAGTAGACCTTCTGGGGTTCAATCAAAGTGTAAGGATTGTGAACGGGAAGTTCGTAGGCAATATTATAAGACTCACGAATATGCTAGACGCAGATTTAAACTTACAGAAGACCAATATAATGACCTAATGAAGAATGAGAACTGCCAAATATGTGATGTGGAACTAACCAAGAAGTGTATAGACCACTGCCACTCTACAAATAAGGTTCGTGGTGTTCTCTGTAACAACTGCAACACTGCATTAGGTCTTGTAGGAGACAACATCAGCACTCTTCAAAAGATGATAGAATACCTAAATAACTAAAAAGTATTCATAAAAATGGACGCACAAGAACTTCGCAATCTTCAAGAAGCATATATGGAAGTTGTTGAAAATCAGCAACTGGATGAAATCTCTGATAGAAAAGTCAAAGGAATGTTAAGAAAGAGAGATGCACAAGATGTAGATAGTGGTGGTATAAGTGGTGCTTGGATGGCAAGACGCCGCGCTCATCAGGCAGCAGCAAGAAGAAATGTAAGAACAGGTTCAAATGTTCGTGTCGATTCTGATTTAGCAAAAGAAGAAGTAGATGTTTACGATCTAATTCTTTCACACTTACTTGATGAAGGATATGCTGATACTCAACAAGCAGCAGAAGCAATTATGGTGAATATGAGTGAAGAGTGGAGAGACAATATTATAGAAAGAGAGGATAGTCCTTATGAGAAAGCATCTGATGCTGCATTAGATAAAAGATATGGATATGGTAGAGCATCTGGTGATAAGCGTTCTTTCGGTAGAGCAGCAAATCGTTCATCTGCTGCCGCTGCCCTTCGTGCTATTAGAAGAGGTGAAAGAAGTGGTAGTGGAACTTCAAGAGAAGCAGGTGCTGATGCAGTTCATCAGGGTTGGGCAAGAACTGCTAAAACAAGTACAGACCAAACACCAGAAAAGAAACAAAGAAGAGCAAAACTTGCTAATACATCATATTCAAATCTTCCCGATGATGAAAAGGAAAAGGATAGAGTATCTTTTGATGCTGTAAGAGCAACTTATAATAGAAACAAAAGATAATAAAAAAGGAGGGATAAAACCCTCCTTTAACTTTATTTGGAACTTACAAAATCATTAATGATTTCTGCTTGTTCTAGAACTTGATTAAGTGTTGGAAACTCTGGATAATCCATTGCTACTTTTTTGTTCTCATCTTCATTCCAACGAACAGCAGTATCATATTCCATGCTAAACTGGTCATTAAGCATATTATATGCTTGCTTAAAGATTTCAAATCGAAGTTCATAAGGTGTCATAGATATTCTCCTAATGTGTGTGATGTGTGTTTCCACTAAGAAACTATATCATAAATTATCAAAAAGTCAAGTAATAATAAAAACCTATCCTCAGTTTTCTGAAGCAACTCCTGTTGCTCTCACTGCACCTTCAATTGGTTGATAACAACTGAATAACTGATATAATTAGAGGGTGTAACAACCCTCTTTTTTTATGTCTCATAATAATCAACATCATCCTATGGAACCCTGGATCATCTGGGCAGGTGTAGGTATGATGGTATTTACAGTTCTTGTATTTGTCTTATTCACTCTCGGTCAGATGTATTGGGGATAAGCACAAACACTCATTGACTACTTTGTTAAGGAATGTTAAGATAAATATGAGAAATAACTAAGGAGGTTATGACTTCTTCTACACTTTCACAACCTATTCAACAACGAGGATGGTTTGATGTACTCGATGACTGGCTTAAAAGAGACCGTTTCGTTTTTGTTGGCTGGTCTGGACTTCTTCTTTTTCCCACTGCTTATCTTGCTCTTGGTGGTTGGATTACTGGGACAACTTTCGTCACGAGTTGGTATACTCACGGGCTTGCGAGTTCCTATCTTGAGGGTGCAAACTTTCTTACTGCAGCAGTTAGTACTCCAGCAGATTCTATGGGTCATTCTCTTCTTCTGCTCTGGGGTCCTGAGGCTCAAGGGGATATCGTCAGGTGGTTCCAACTTGGGGGACTATGGACTTTTGTGGCGCTCCACGGGGCCTTTAGTCTGATCGGATTTATGCTTCGCCAGTTTGAGATCTCACGACTGGTAGGCATCCGTCCTTACAACGCAATTGCATTCTCTGGTCCCATCGCAGTGTTTGTGAGCGTCTTCCTGATGTACCCTCTGGGTCAATCCAGTTGGTTCTTTGCACCTTCCTTTGGTGTTGCTGCTATCTTCAGGTTCCTTCTGTTCCTTCAGGGTTTTCACAACTGGACTCTTAACCCATTTCATATGATGGGTGTTGCTGGTATACTGGGTGGAGCACTGCTCTGTGCTATTCACGGAGCAACTGTAGAAAACACACTATTTGAAGATAGTGATCAAGCAAATACATTCAAGGCATTCGAACCAACACAAGAGGAAGAAACCTATTCAATGGTTACTGCTAACCGTTTCTGGTCGCAAATCTTTGGAATTGCTTTTAGTAACAAGCGTTGGTTACATTTCTTTATGCTCTTTGTTCCCGTCATGGGTCTCTGGACATCTTCTATCGGGATTATCGGTCTTGCTCTCAATCTTCGTGCTTACGACTTTGTTAGTCAGGAGATTGAAGCAGCCGTCAATCCGGAATACGAAACTTTCTACACGAAGAATATACTTCTTAACGAAGGGCTTCGTGCTTGGATGGCTCCCGTAGACCAACCACATGAAAATTTTGTTTTTCCAGAGGAAGTTTTGCCTCGGGGCAACGCACTTTGATTTTAAAGACCTCATTGTTGGGGTCTTTTTTATTTACATAAGACCCAAAGTATGATAAAATATAAATAATAATAGATATTCAAAGTTAGGATAATGCCCTTAAATAATAAATCAAAACCTTGTGGTGCTTTGATTGGTAAAAAATTTGGAAAACTTACTGTCCTGAAAGAAGAAGTAGTCTTTAAGAGTGGGAAGAATAGAGTTTATTCAACTTGTAAATGTGAATGTGGTGGAGAAAAAACTTGCGAGAGATATGGTCTTATGAATGGTTCAACTACTAGTTGTGGGTGTGTTAGGAGAGAAACTACTATTGCTTTTAATAAAACTAAAAAGAAACCAGAAGGTGAATTAAAAAAAGACGATAGAAGATATAGTATGTTTCATAATGCTCAACATAGGGCAAAAAGAAAGGGTATTCCATTTAGTATAACTATAGATGATATTATTATTCCAGAAACTTGTCCTTTACTTGGAATACCTCTTGTATCTACTAATGATAAAAGAGATCCAAGAAATCCTAGTTTAGATCAAAAGGTTCCTGGTAAAGGATATACCCCCGATAATATTTGGGTTATATCTTCAAGAGCGAATGCCCTAAAATGGGACGCATCCCTACAAGAATTAGAACTCCTAGTAGAAAACCTCAAATGCTTCTCATCTTAGTTCTCTTCCAACTTTTTGGAATCCTAATGTTTATATTATCTGTTATGCAGGACTTATGATAACTTCTACAACACCATACAAACTCGCAGAAATTATTCGTGATACATGGCCTGGACTTTACAGACCACCAGTAAAGACTTATAATAAATCTTCTATAAATATTCCACAAAATTGCAGAAAAAAATGAAGTTCACAGTTTATTCAAAAGATGGTTGCCCATATTGCACAAAAGTTCAACAGGTGCTAGAGTTGGCACAACTGCAACATGTAGTCTACAAATTGAATAGTGATTTTAGTAGAGAAGAATTTTATTCAGAATTCGGAGAGGGATCTACCTTTCCTCAAGTGATTGTAAATGACCAACACATTGGTGGATGCACCGATACTGTTCAATATCTAAAGGAGCAAAATCTAGTTTAATGGAAAACACCATTCACGAAGTTTGTAACGATGTAGAAAAAGCAATTGATTATGCTTTCAATGGTCAATTTGTTTTGAGTTTTTATGATTATCTAAAAGTTCGTGGAACTAAAAAAGTAGAGGTTGAACAATTTATTGAAAGTAATACAGCACACGAGCTGAGTAATCTTGTAATGGATTTGGATGATTATCTTGAGGGTGGATCAGATGAGATTCATAAACAACTTCGTGAAGGATATGGACATATTCCAAAACCACAAGCAAGAAAAATAAGAAATTACCTTTACGGTATTCTTGAAGATGCCTGGAGATATAATCATGACAAAAGACCAGGAAGGAGAAAGAAGCAAACTAAATAAGTCAGAACCTCAAATTAATAGGGGTGTTGAATTATTACTACGCAATAGGAGGAGAAAATCATCAACGCCAAAGACTTTTCAAGTGAAGTTTGGTAAAATGATTTCTCTCTTCCGTAGAGAGTTTCATTTCTTTATAGAATTTCATTTTGATATTAGGAAAAAATAAACTCTCTGGAGAAGAAAAATGGAAACAGCATATGTAATAACATTCGTTACAATGTTCACATTGCTCTTTTTTATGGTAGGAGGTATAATAGGTTGGTTAACTTATAGGCATTTGTTGGAGTCAAAACCTCCATATTTACATCCAGAGTTCTTTGATGAAAATGGGCAGGTGATTCCTGACGAAATAGTATCTGTACGATTTGAAAACGATTACGATTATGACTACGACGAAGACGAAGAAAGCGACGACTGAAAAACCGATTGAAACTCTTCCCACAAATCCTTTTATATTTGAGATTTTAGAGCTTACATCAAAGCAAAGAAGTAATGCAAAGAAAGTGGAAGTTCTTAAAACTTATGAACATGATTCCCTAAAAGCAATTTTTATTTGGAATTTTGATGATACTGTGATTTCACTGCTTCCTGAAGGTGATGTTCCATATGCAAGCACTGGAGAACAAACCTCTTACAGTGGAACTCTAAGTGGAAAAATTAATGATGCAGTTTCTAAAATGGATGAGTTAGACTCCAATTCTCTTGGATCTATGGACCAAGGGAAGTCTTCTATCCGAAGAGAGTATCATATGTTCTATAACTTTGTAAAAGGTGGCAATGATACACTAAGTTCTCTTCGTAGAGAAACCATGTTCATTAATATTTTGGAGGGACTTCATCCTAAAGAAGCGGAAGTTTTAGTTCTAACAAAAGATAAAAGACTTGAAACTAAATATAAAATAACTAAAGAAATTGTTTCCGAAGCCTACTCCGATATTCAATGGGGGGGTCGTTCATGAGTACAGCGGTAGGAGAAAAAAGTAAAATGGCAGAAAATAAGACTAAGATTAATAAAGTTCTGCCATATGAATATGGATGCGAAATTATTTTAGAAAAAACTACTGTAGAAAAAGCAAAAGATTCTTCTCTACCCAATGATGCATATTTAATTTGGTATCTTGTTGATGGTGAAGAATATATTGATTTGACTCGTTGCCCTAAACGAGTAAATCTTTTTGATATGTACTATGACAAGTATGGTCCAGGTGCTGTTAAAAAGATTGATTTTGGATATGGTAGAACCAATCCAAAACTTTGGGGATACAAACAACCTGAGAAAAAGAAGAAAAAATGAGCGCAGGATTTGGTGGTCAAGGAAAAGAAAATAGAATTGGTAAAGATGCCAAAATTACTATTGACTTAGATAATATAGACATAGTTTTAAAACAATATAAGAAAATTAAAAAATATAAGAAATCATCTCTGTATGCTATCAAAACAATGGATGGCACAGAAGATATTGTGAGTTCATTAATTAAAGAAGCAGAGGAGAATCCGTTGTAATGGGGAAGCATTACCTACTTAATTTGTATGGATGCTCGTTTGTCCTTTTGGACGACGAGCGTTGTCTTATAGACTTATTGGAAAACGCGGCAGCAGCGAGCGGCGCTACTGTGGTTCAAACAATTTCAAAAAAGTTTGAACCACAAGGAGTTACTGTAATATGCTTGTTGTCCGAAAGTCACATCAGCATTCATACATGGCCAGAAGAAGGTAAGGCAGCAGTTGATGTTTATACTTGTGGTGATTGTAATCCAAAGATTGGATGTGATATTATTATCCAACAACTTTATGCTACCAATCATACATTAAGTTATATTGAGAGATAGAAAACTGTATCAGGAAATACACACAAAACTTCCTATATAAGTTGAATAGAGGTATAATAATCCTCTACCGTTCATCCTATGACTAAAGCACTCTTGCTTTTAGCATGGGTTCCTTTCCTCTTCGTTTCAGCGCCACAAGCATCTAGCATCCAACAGGTTGCAGTTTCTTGCGACACCGCGATGGAACTAATGGACATCGTTAAAAACGACGATGTAGTAATTCAAAAGATAGAGGACCGATTGTTATTAGAACTCCGAAAGGATTTCATAGTAAAGTGCTAAAACCTAATAGGACGGAAGTAAGCCGACGCGGAACGCAATTCGTTCATTCGCTATTCGCAAATAGCGAACGGAAACGCCGACTGAAGGAACGCTCTTTAACCTAAAAACTAAGGAGAAAACCTAATGTCAAAAGTAGTTTATCGCGGTGTTGAATACGACAAGCAAAAGCGTCTTGAGTATCAACAGCAAATGATGCAACAACCCCAACAGTATAACGAAAACTATCGTGGTGTTAAGTTTGTAAAGGAGGGGCATAAGTGATGAAAAAACTAAACTTTCTTCAACTCATTAAAGAACAAAAACAAAAAGAAGAGAGGCGTCAAAAAGCATCTCTTGCTACTCTGGTAGCAGCAAAATGACTTAAGAGGTGGACTTGACTCCACCTCTTTTTTTGTCTATAATACCTTTGTCGAGGTTTATAAAAAATGGATAGAGAAAAACTTAAACTTATTGTCAGAAACCTTGAGTCTCTGGTAGATTGTTTAAAAGCAGAGATTGAACCTGAGACTGAGGTTAAAGATCCTGTCTATGAAGAAATTAAAAATTTTTTAAGTGACTACGACGAAGTATTTTATGACGAGGAAGATGAATACGATGTACGATGATTTTGAGTTTATGAAACCAGAAGTAAAACTCATTAGTGTTACTCCCGATGCAGAAAAGCATATGGCATATTGTGCTCGGGTAAGTAATCCTGCTAATCAGGATAATGATAAGTTTTCTGGTCTTCTCAAGTATTGCATCCAACATCAACACTGGAGTATCTTTGAACAAGCTTCAATGACTGTTGAAATCAATACTACTCGTGGACTAGCAGCTCAGATTCTTCGCCATCGTTCATTTACATATCAAGAATTTTCGCAACGATATGCTGATACAAATCTTCTGAATAGCACTATTCCTCTGCCTGAACTGCGCCGCCAAGATACAAAGAACCGTCAGAACTCTATTGATGATATTCCCGACTATCTGAAACTGACACTGACAGAAGATATCCGCGTTCATTTTGAGCAGTCTCTACGCCTTTATAACCGCCTTTTAGAGAAGGGTGTGGCAAAGGAGTGTGCAAGGTTTGTACTGCCCTTAGCGACGCCTACAAGACTCTATATGACCGGTTCTGTAAGGTCATGGATTCATTATATTGATCTTCGTTCTGCTCATGGTACACAGAAGGAACACATGGAAATTGCAGAACTTGTTCGTTGCATCTTTACTTGCCAGTTTCCTGCAGTGTCTGAAGCACTTGGTTGGTCTCGTGAAGGGTGTTCTGAGTGTGTTGATGCACCTTCCATCACTATTGAATAAATATCCTTACATACAATGGAGGTGTAACATTGGCAACATATCCAGTGATTAATAAACAAACTGGTGAACAAAAAGAAGTTGTTCTCAGTGTTCATGATTGGGATCAATGGAAAAAAGATAATCCCGAGTGGGATAGAGATTGGTCTGACCCAAGTACTTGCCCATCATCTGGTGATATTGGGGAAGTGTATGATAGACTTAAAAAATCTCATCCCGGATGGAATGATGTTCTTAAAAAAGCATCACAAGTTCCAGGCTCTAAAGTAAAACCCGTTTAAATCTTAAAATCTTATGGCAAGAAGAAGAAGAGAGGATCAACCAATTGGTGTTGGGATGACTGCAAAACAAATGAAACGCAAGAAACCAATTGGTCTTGATTTGATGAGAGATATTGAACCTCTTACTGATAATCAAAAACTTTTATATGGAGCATATGAGAAGGGACAAAATATTGTTGCTTATGGATGTGCAGGAACTGGTAAAACTTTTATCACTCTTTACAATGCACTTCAAGATGTTCTCGATGAAAGAAGTCCTTACGAAAAAATTTATATTGTAAGGTCTCTTGTTGCTACTCGTGAGATTGGTTTTCTTCCCGGAGACCATGAAGACAAGTCAAGTCTTTATCAGATTCCATATAAGAATATGGTAAAGTATATGTTCCAAATGCCAGACGACGCATCATTTGAGATGCTTTATGGCAATCTTAAAACTCAGGGAACGATCAGTTTTTGGAGCACCTCTTTTATTCGCGGAACCACTTTAGATAATGCCATTGTGATTGTTGATGAATTCCAAAACTTGAATTTTCATGAACTTGATAGTATAATTACTCGTGTAGGTGAAAACAGTAAGATTATGTTCTGTGGCGATGCTACTCAATCTGATCTTATTAAGACGAATGAGAAGAATGGAATCATTGACTTCATGAAAGTTCTTCGTGTGATGCCTTCAATTGATATTATTGAATTTGGAGTTGATGATATTGTTCGCTCTGGATTTGTGAAGGAATATATTCTTGCTAAAATGGAAGTTGGTGTATGAGTTTTGTTCATTGTAATTACCTAGGTGATTTGGAATTAGAAAAGAAAGAAACAAATGGCATCCGTCTGTACAATCTTCCTGATGGTCAGTGGGTGCCTTCAATTACTTCAGTTACTTCATTCTATAATCGTCAAATCTTTATTGATTGGCGAAAGCGTGTAGGACTTGAAGAGGCAAATCGTATTACTAAAAAGGCAACAGCAAGAGGAACTGACTTTCACCAAGTCTGTCAGGATTACCTTGAAAATAAATCACTTGTCTGGGATGATTATCAACTCCTGACAAAGCATATGTTTCATCATGCGAAACCTTATCTTGATAAGATAAATAATATTCATGCAATTGAGAGAACTCTTTATTCAGAATACCTTGGACTTGCTGGACGAGTTGACTGTATTGCTGAATATGAAGGAGAGTTAGCAGTTATTGACTTTAAGACTTCAGAAAAAATTAAACCAGAAGAATGGATTGAAAACTATTTTGTTCAAGAAACATTCTACGCTGCAGCATACTACGAACTTACTGGTAAGGTTGTCAAAAAACTTATTACTTTAATGGTTACTCCTGGCGGTGAAGTCAAAGTATTTGACAAAAGAAACAAAGGGGATTATATTAAACTATTAGTTCGTTATATTAAAGAATTTGTACATCACAATACTGGGTCAGATGGAGAATGAATTAGAAAAAGCATTAGAAAACAAGTTCTTTTGTCCATCACGATTTGCACAAGAAATTGAAAATCTTGTGCAAGTTAATGTTGAAATGAATTATATTGATGCTATTGTTCATTTCTGTGAGCAAAACAATATTGATTTAGAATCAGTTCCTAAACTCATTTCAAAACCTTTGAAGGAAAAGATTAAGTATGAAGCAATGGAACTAAACTTTCTTAAAAAAACTTCCCGTGCAAAATTGGTTTTTTAATCCATTTTTGGGCGGAAAAAATCCCGGCAAAAAAATCCCTATATTACTTTTTTGAATGATGCCTTTTGATGCCTATAAGTGCTATTTGTCGTTGAAAAATCATTTTACCAAAGACAGTTATGATTATTTTAAGTACTGTGGTAAAAGTAGAGCGACAGTTCAGTCTTTTTATAAACGGAAGGACAGAATGTGGTTTGAAAAAATATCAAGGCAAAAATCTGATCAAGAAGTTATAGACTTTTTTGTTGCAAACTTTGTCTCTTGTCCAGATCCAGAAACTTTGTGGATTGGTGAAATGATGAAAGAGGGTGAAGGAAGATATCAAAATTGGCAAAAGAAAATTCAGTCTCTTTCTTATGTTTTTAGAGAAGAGAGTCAATCTTTGTTTGAAGATAATAACTTTGAAGATGTTTTTAAGTGCTCAAAGGGACATCCACCTCTTCTAAAAAAGTTCCTGAGCGGGAAGATTAGTATAGAAACTATGGTGATCTATGACAAAATATTCCTGTTCGGGAACAAGTTTGATAAGAAACTTCAAGACCCAGTGTGGGAAACCGTCAGTCGTCGGATTAAAAAATATAATCCATTTCTAAATATTGATGTATTTCGTTTTAGGCGAATTTTAAAAGAAATTATTTTGGAGGGTCAATGAGTTTCTTTAACTCCGAAGTCGTCCGCTCAGAGATGACTGAAATTGCAGAACTTCAAGAACAAATCTATGGAAATATTTTTAAATTTCCTACGATGAGTAAAGAAGAAAAACTTGAACATGTTGAAGTTCTTGAAACTCTATTAGATAAACAAAAAGTTCTTTATACAAGAATGAGTTTATCCGATGATCCCGAAGCAGTCGAAATGAAAGAAAAAATTGTTAATTCTGCAATTATGATGGGAATGCCTCCGGGAACGGACATGAATATCATTCTCAATAATATGTCCAAAATGCTTGATATCATGAAGCAGCAGATTGACAAAACAGGTTCTGACCTGTAGAATAACGAAGTACACAAAAGCCAAATCCTACTAATACGGAGAAATCTAATGTCTTTTTCTGATCTTAAAAAGCAATCCAAACTTGGTTCTCTTACTTCTAAACTGGTAAAAGAAGTTGAGAAAATGAGTACAACTTCAGGTGGTGCAGATGAGCGTCTCTGGAAACCCGAAGTTGATAAAGCAGGTAACGGTTTTGCAGTTATCCGTTTCCTTCCTGCCCCCGAAGGTGAAGAACTTCCTTGGGCAAAAATGTATTCACATGCCTTCCAAGGTAATGGTGGATGGTATATTGAAAACTCTCTGACTACTATTGGTCAGAAAGATCCTCTGGGAGAATATAACCGCGAACTGTGGAATAGTGGTATTGAGTCTAACAAAGAAACTGTTCGCAAACAAAAGCGTAAACTGTCTTACTACAGCAACATCTATGTTGTAAAAGATCCTGCAAATCCTGCAAACGAAGGTAAGGTCTTTCTCTTTAAGTATGGTAAGAAGATCTTTGATAAACTTATGGAAGCAATGCAACCTGAGTTTGAGGATGAAACTCCTATCAATCCTTTTGACTTCTGGCAAGGTGCAAACTTCAAACTGAAGATTGTGAAGAAAGATGGTTACTGGAACTATGATAAGTCTGAGTTTGGTTCGGTTGAACCTCTGCTGGATGATGATGATGCTCTCGAAGCACTCTGGAAGAAAGAGTATTCTCTTACTGCCATCACTGCCCCAGACCAGTTCAAGTCTTATGAAGAACTTGAGCGTCGTATGAATATGGTACTGGGTCTCAAGAACTCTTCTCCTGCTCGTTCCCGTGCAGTGGTTGAGCAAGAAGATGAACTCCAAGAGTTCACTCAAACTCCTACTGCTCAAGAGCGTGTAGTAGAAGAACTAGAACAGTCTTATGCTCGTTCTAAGTCTCCTTCACTTCCTCAAATCTCTCAAGATGATGATGAAGATGATGCTCTTTCTTATTTCCAGCGTCTTGCTGAAGATTGATTATTGATATAGTCTGATATTATCAGCTCTCTTCAAGGTGTCGCTCACATACTGAGTGGCACCTTTTTTATATTCCATCATATCTTCCATATCATTGATTACAACACTAATATATTCTGGTTTTAGGACAAAAATATTTCTTTTTTCATTTTCAATTTTTTCTTCATACTCATAATTTGTTACCACTCTCACTGCCTCATAAATTGTTTCTATAGTATCCGTAGTTTCTTCATAATATTGCATACCTAATGCATAGTTAAATGGAACTTCAAGACCGGCGGGAATAATTACAACTCCTTGACTATTTTTAATTTCTATAGTTTCGTAGTGATGTACTCCATTATAGATGTTGTTGTAAATATCTTCTTCCGAACTTAAACCAGCATCAAATCCATATTTTTGTCTTAAATGGGAATCAAAAACATCTTGAGGTAATGGCCATTCTGTTTGTATGTTGGTAATATTATTTGAAAGAAGAATTATCCAATCTAAACTTGAGTCTTCATAAACTTTAAATGCTACATTATCTGGGCGGTCATCACCAATTATTTTATATTTTTCGAAAAAAGTTAAATTGTCTAAAATATCACTTCGTATTACTCCTCTCTTAAATAAATTTTTAACTAAAGAGTAGTCAGATATACCAGCATTTGGTAGTCTGCTAACATATTCAAAGTTTGGTAGTTTGCTGAAATATGAAGACATTTTAGTAACCTATGTTTGTAATTACTTGCTCATTACCATATTCATCATCAAATACTGGCTCAAGTTCTTGGAAAGATAATGTTAGATTATATGATATCATTGATCTTTCATTTATATTTGAGCTCATATATGTCATGTATTGACCATCTGGCGTATAATCAACATTCATTGATGTCAATGCACACTCCTTAAATTTATTTAAGTATGGATGTTGTTGATTAGATGACATATATGATATTGCAAATGTTCTTGGTGTTTTAAGTAAAATAGAAGATTTGCTTCTTTTTACAGACATTGCTTGCTTAAAGTAACGAATAATTTTCATTACTTCTTTTGCTTCTGATGGACTTCTTGGGGATAATTTAAATCCAAAAGAAAAAGTTCTAAGACCGGGCCCATTAAACAGCAGTTCTAGGTTATTATTGAACATAGTTCCATATACTCTCTGCTGCAGCTTATCTGTTTGGGCTGCATATCCCGCTAATGTGGCAGAGAGGGATCTTTGCAAATCTCCAGAATCTACTGAAGATTTCAGTGTGTCTGTCGCAGATCCTACTGCCGGTGTTGCAGCTTCCGTACCACCTATGATATATTTTTGAGTGATATTGCCGAGAGCTTCTTGAAAGTTATTAATAGGATCTTCTTGCCAACTCACCGAATTACTATCAGAAATTCCTGCCGGAATTGGTAGAGTTATGGTTCCAAGTCTTTCTTTACCTATGGTTGGATTTCCTTTATCAATCGTGACAATTCTACTAACTTCTCCGGTGCTTCCTTGTCCACCTTTTCCCCCAGCTAAAGATGGTCTATAATTTAAAATTGTAAACTTTATACAATCCTGAAATTCTATTGATAAATCTAATGGATATCTAGCATCTCCATAATTTAATCTTGTCTTCTCTCTGAAACTTTCGGATTCTCCAAATAGTGCTTCCTTTGCTTCATCACTCGGAAGAGATTCTGGGGATTTATTCTGCTCTGGATTTATTGCTTGATTTCCAGATCCAAGACCACCTGCCTTATTATATGCTGCTTTTGCTGTTGGATCAGTGACTCCCAAAGGTGCTTCAAGTCCACTTTTTTGATTTCTTACTTCTTTTATTAATTGACTATTTGTATTGCTAATGTCTAATTTTTCTTGAGATGATGCATTTGCTGTTGGCTTTAACTTTCCTGAGGAATCTGTTGCCGCAATAACAGTTCCAGTTGCACTTGGGTTAGTTGCGCTATTTCTTACAACTTGTATGGAAAAATTATTATTTCCATTGTCAGTGACAACAGTTTTTACTGCTACTTGTTGATTTCCTACAGTTACTAAACTTGGTTTGCTTGTTTTTGTATTTGCCACTACTTTACTTTTGAGGGTGGAATTTCTCTAATCAAATATATTTTTACTTCGTAAATTGTGGGTTTTATTTATTTAGACGGAATTTTGCATAAGGTATAGATAACATTTCATCAAGTTCATCATACTTTATTACATGAAGTTTGCCAGCAACTTCTTCCCAAGTATATTGCCTACCTTCTCTCCAATGAAAATTGATTGCTTTGAATCCCCATCTCTCTAATGAAGTACAAGCAATCAATGGATGTTGGTCATATTCAATTTCCGGTGTTTTGGGGTTGTATATAAAAGTATAAAATTTTCCTGGCTCTGGATATAATACTTCTTCTTTTAAAGAATCCATAATAATTAACATCAAATCTTCTGGGTCATTAGTTCCAGCCTCAGCAATTTTCTTTTTGAGCTCTCTCATTCTTGGGGGAACACTTGCATATTGCCCGAAACCTTCTGCCATTACCCTATACCCAGTTCGTTTTCTGTGATGATCTTGAATCCAATCATATTATCCTTACAGAATTCTTCTGCTGCTTTCCATTTTGCTTGGTTTGTAGCATAAGTATAGGCTTCGTAGATATATGATTTTGTTACTCTGGATTTCTGCTGTGGAGGAACTGTTTGTTTTTTCGGTTTAATCTCTACAATATACTTCTTAATTTCTCCAGACTGTTCTCTTACCTTAATAATAAAATCTGGAAAATAATTTCTTACTTTTTGCTTCACTGGGTCATAATACTTGATGCGAATTTCTTCTGAGCCCCAAGCAATTATATTTTCATTTAAATCACACCAACGGCAGAATTTTCTTTCCCAACTACTTCTACAAATAATGTTATTTGGGTCTCCTATGTACTTTTTTGGATATGATGGTTTATATTTACTCTTAATACTTTCTGCCATTATCCTTACTACATAATATATACGGTCAAAAAATATTTATAAATGGTATTCGACCCAGTTAGAAGAACAGTAAGGTCAGTGTCGGACATTAAGTCCAAACTACTGAACCCAGCACTAACATCTCATTTTGAGGTATCAATTCCCATTCCCCCTGGACTCTCTGGGACTAATGGCAGAAAGTATTTCGAAGCGAATGGAATATATCAATTTGAGGGAATTAAGCAAGATACTTTGAATTTGCTTTGTTGCGAAACAGTGCTTCCTGGATCTAATATTGCGACCATTGATATTAACAGCGATTATCACGGAACTACTCATAGACACGCTTCAAGAAGAATTTATGATGATAGAATTGATATGACATTTTATGTCAACGCTGGCGAATATCTTCCAATTAGATTTTTTGAAGTATGGATGAAATATATCGTTGGAGAAAGTGTAGCTCAAGGTCCAGAGAAAACTGAAGGTGTACGCAGACCTGGTTCTTTAGCTACAAATTATTTTTATAGAATAAATTATCCAACCAATTATGTTTCTAAATCGGGATTATCTATCACAAAATTCGAAAGAACTGGTTCTAAAGATTTTTATTCTGGAGGAACATTGAGTTATCAATTTGTTAACGCATTTCCTATTTCTATATCTTCAATGCCAGTTTCTTATGATACTTCATCTCTACTAAAATGTACCGTGTCTTTTTCTTATGTTAGGTATGTTCTTTACCCAACTGGAAGTAAAGAACCTCTTCATTCGGACGCCCAATCTTCTTTTGGCGATTTTGTGGACCCAGAAACTCAAGCAATATACAATAATGCACAATTTAGCATTGGTGATATGGCACTTCCTGGTCTTGATGGTGCTGGAGCTTTGGCAACTTCTTCTCCATCATCCTTTACAGTTGGTGGAGTATCTCAACAAGCAGCAAATTCTTCTGGAAATTCAGTCAGAGCATAAGCATCTAAATAATCACATCTGATTTTCTCTATAGGTCATTATGCCATTACCTAAGATTTCTACACCGACTTATGAACTTGAATTGCCTTCAAGTGGAAAAACAATTCTTTACCGACCATTTCTTGTTAAGGAAGAAAAGTTATTAGTAATTGCTTTAGAAAGCGAAGACAATAAGCAAATTACTAATGCAATTAAGAATGTCATCAAAAGTTGTATTTTGACTAAAGACATTAAAGTAGAAAATTTACCAACTTTTGACATTGAGTTTTTATTTCTCAATATTCGCGGCAAATCTGTCGGAGAAGATGTTGAGGTTAATATTATCTGCCCTGATGATAATGAAACTAATGTTTCTGTGAGTATTAACTTGGATGATATTAAAGTACAAAAAAATCCAGAACATACCAATAAAATTAAGGTAGATAGTAGTATTATGATGGAAATGAAATATCCATCACTTGACCAATTCATCAAAACTAACTTCGATTTTAAAAATGAAAATGCAATGGAACAATCTTTTGATTTGATTGCATCTTGCATTGATAAAATCTATACTGAAGAAGAAGTATGGTCTACGGCAGATGTAACTAAAAAAGAGGTTACTGAATTTTTAGATCAAATGAATTCCTCACAGTTCAAAGAAATTGAAAAGTTCTTTGAAACAATGCCAAAACTTTCTCATAAAATCACTGTCAAGAACCCAACTACTGGTGTTGAAAGTGAAGTAGTTCTTGAAGGGTTAGCGTCTTTTTTCGCGTAGCCATGGTCCATATGGACCTCGAAAACTACTTCCGACTTAATTTTGCCTTAGTACAGTACCATAAATATTCTTTATGGGAGATTGAAAATATGATCCCGTGGGAAAGAGATGTTTATGTTGGTCTTTTGGAGCAACATCTTGAAGAAGAGAGGATGAAGCAACAACAGCAAAGCTCACAACTGTAAGGCATCATGGCAACAGTAAATGCACAAAAAATGATGGGTAGAACGACAACGGTTCGTTCTTCTGCTTTTGCTGCTCAACCTCAACAACAATTAATATCATCCCCTGCAGACACTGCCATCCTGCAGGACATATCTAAATCATTAACAAATATCATTCAACTTCTCTCTCAACAAAATGTTCAGACAAAGAGAGATGTTGATGAAACAAGAAAAAGTCAGGAAAGAAGTAGAAGACAGGGTATAGAACTTGGTCTGGAAAGATCTTTTGCAACCGTAAAGAATGTAGCACAATCTGTTGTTGCTCCAGTTAAAAGTATATTAGACCAGATAATACAATTTTTTGTTACCGTATTTCTTGGTAGAGCACTTATATTATTATTAAATTGGTTTGCGGACGAAAAAAATAGGAGCAAAATTCGCTCCATAATGAGATTTTTGAGTGATTGGTGGCCATCTCTGGTTGCTGGTTATATTTTATTTGGTACTGGGTTTGGTAGAGTTGTAAGAAAAGTTGCTGGAGTTGCCGTTGGGTTAACAACCAGACTTATTGTAATTGCAGCAAGATTAGCAAAAGCAATTGCCACTGGACAAATACTAAAAAGAAAGGGGATTGCCTCCGTATTTGCTGGTGGTGGAAAAATTGGTGGATTGCGCGGTGGTCTTCTTCAACTTGGAGTTGCCGGTGCAGCTGCTGTTGGAACTGGTCTTGCAATCAATAAATTCATGGGTGATGGAGAAGCACCACAAATAGCAGTTCCTGAACCTCAGTCAGTTCCCACAATGGAAGCTGCTGGTGGTGGTCTTGCCGACTTAAAAGGTATTTTAAAGTCAACTGGAGCAGAAGTATCTTCCCAACTCAATCCATTTACAGCATTTTTAGCTTCTGGTGGTCTTGCTAATATAACTCAAGGACTTGGTGGAAGCATTTCTGGTCCAAAGGGAATTGATAAAGTCCCAGCAATGCTTACTGACGGTGAATTTGTTATGTCTCGTGGAGCAGTTCAGAAGTTTGGTGTGAGCACACTTGAAGCAATGAACTCTGCTGGTGGTGGAACTAATCGCCCCAAAATTGTAAGACATGCAGTTCATGCTGTAGGTGGTGGATTGATTGGAGAAGATCCTAATTATAGAGATCCTGTTCTTGAAGATAATAAAAGATTATCTTTAGACCAAAGATTAAAGAGAATAGAAGACCAAGTAGGAGTTCAAAGAGCACTTTCATCCGGAAAAGGAGTAAAAACACCTCTTGGTGCTGGTTATGGAACAACTTATGGTGGTAGACAATCAATCCTTGTTAAAGGTGGAGTAAAAACCCTTGGTGCAGGAACGGGTGCCGATAGTATTCCTATTAATGAAATTAATGTCGGTGGAATGAGATATTTTGCTCAAAAAAGAGGAAAGGATATTATATACTCCTCTAATTTTGCAAAGGGTCTTTCTGGACAAGTTGATAAGTATGGTGCCAGAAATAAAGGATATAGTGGTAAAGGTGGTGGTTTGATGAGTAGTGGTCTTGGAAATGTAGATAAAAAGAACCTACCAAAAACTAAAATTATGATGGGACCTGATGGACCTTTTGTTGCTTACTTGTCTTTTAAAGGAGGAGAACCAACTTATCAAAGAGCAACTGAAAGAAACAAAGGAATGTTGGAGTCTATTGCAGACTTCTTTGATCCAAAAGGTTCTACTGGCAGAGAGGAGACTTTAAACGCAAGAAAAATGCGTCTCACTGCTATTAGTGATTTGGAAGATATGAGAAGGCGTGGAATGAAAGAAGAAAATATTAAAAAAATGATGAATGAACGCCTTGGACCTAATGGATATTCAAGAGCAGTAAATGATTCAAATGCAAAGAAAAAGTTATCAATTTCAATTACCCCACAGCAAAGAGAAAGAGAAACTAATGCTAAGGTAAGAACTGCAAATCAAGAATTTATGAATAGGGGTGGACTTCTTGGTGGAGTTGGTCGTGGATTAACCAGAATGTTTGGTACATATGACCAAATAGATAAAGCAAATGCTGCCGACAAAGCATCTGAGGCAAGAATAAAGCAATCTGGTGCTGCGGCAATGGGTAAATACTATTCATCTTCGGATGGAAAATATTATGGAAGTTATGCTGAGGCGAAGAGAGCAAGAGACTTGAGAATGGCAAAGATAGGTAAAACATCTCCAAACTCAAGACCAATCACCCCAACACCAAAACCAGCACCTAAAGTTGTTTCATCTAAGCCAAAAGTTGCTGGAGGTGGAATGGGAGGAGGAAGAGGAAGTGGTTCAAATCCATCAGTTCCATCCTTCAGTGCTTCGTCAAGTTCAAATAGAAGAAATGCTAATATCTTAGGTATTAGATAAAAATGAAAATAGTTTCTCCATTCACAACAACTCTTAAATCCGTAAAGGGACAATTTGTTGCAAAGGAAAAACTTATTAAGTCATCATTAATTACTCAGAAAAAAAGTATTGATGATAAGAGAAAAAATTCTGAAAGAGAAAGATTTATTGATTATGAATCAAGACTTGAAAAAACATTAAAGTTTATAGGAAAACCAATAAAGAAGATAGGAAAAAAACTTGGTTTCTTAGATTCCTTAAAACAATTTATTGTTAATGTTTTATTAGGATTTGTAGCAGTTCGTCTGTTAAAATATCTTCCACAAATGATGGGATTATTGACCACAATGTTTAAGGTCAGTGATTTTATTCTTGATATGAGTGGCAAATTATTAAATGGATTAGTCACATTTGTAGATAAAGGATATCAAGCAGCCGAACATGCAAGAAAATTAGTAAAGACTATTGGCGGACAAAAAGCAGTTGATTCTTTGGATGGATTGAACAATCAAGCGAATTCTTTAATGAATTCTATCATGATTGCCGGAATGATATTCAGTGATTTTGGTGGAGTTGGTAGTGGAATACCTGCAGCAAGTCAAGCAATAGAATCTGGCACCGATATTATTCAACAAAAGATAAAAGGAGAAGCAGCAGCAAAAGCGGCAGAAGAAGGATCAAAGGTAGCAGCACGAGCAGCAATTGGACCTTTGGGTGCTGCTGGAATAGTTCTTGGCGCAGGTCTATTATCCTCGGCTTTAGGTGAAGGAATATATCAAATTAAAAAATATTCCAAAGGATTGAACCAATTCGGTGTTCTCTCCGCAATGTTTAAAGTTCCGATAGCATTCTTAAGTAGTGTTGGAACTCTTCTGGATATTATTGGTGCTCCTTTTAGATACGGTGTTGAGTTGATTCGTGCTGCAGCAATGAAAATTAATAATGATAAAAGAGGACTTGAAGAACAAAATAAAAATTTGGGAAAGTTTGATGCAAGAGTGCGAGACAATATAAGAGAGGGTCTATCTGTATTTGCTCCTCTTTTCTCATTCTTCAAAATGGATAGCGTTGCCAATAAACTACAAACTCCTGGGTCATTTGGAAGTTTGTATGGGCAGAAAGCAGTTAAAGATATGGGATATTATAGTGGTGGGTTAGTAGTTAAAAAATTTGCTGGGGGTGGATATACTCAAAATAATAAAGGTAAAAAAGTAGAAATACCAAGAACATTCAATCCACAATCGAGTTCATTGCAACCTGGATCTGCAATAGGCGGAACTGGAATGATGACACAGATTTTTCCATATCCAAAAGAAAATGATAGAATGAATCAATATAACTATATGATTTCTTCTTATGAAAGTTTATATGATGGTGGTTCAATTGGACCTTTAATGGGGTTAACTGTAAAATCCATTCTTGGAGATAGAATTACGAATAGAGATTATTCTAATGCAAGTGGTTCATTGTCCTCTTTATTATTATCCGGAGTTTATGAAGAAAATAGGCAAGCGTATAATCAAATATACACATCTTTAGGAACTGATGAATTTAAGAATATTATCGAACAAGAAATCTCAAAAAGTTTGCAGGACAAATTTTCTCAGATACAAAATCAACTTAGAATTCAATTAGGTCTTCTTCCTCCACCGGGTGTTGCTGAAGAAACAAGTGCGGATGCTTGTGCTGCTGCTTGCGATACTGGTAGCGGGTTTGCTGTTGCTGGAGATGCAATTGATAAAGCAATTTTAGATTTGATTGCTTCAGTCGAATCTGGACCTAAAGAATATGATGCATTTAATGTTTCTCGCGGTGCAACTGCAGGAAAACCAACTCAAATGAGTGTTTCTTGGTTGGCATCAAATGCAAATGGTGCTGTTGGTAGATATCAACAAATGCCAGAATATCTTTTAGAGCGTGTAGTTGCAGCTGGTGGTAAAGGAAGTGATAAGTTTACGCCAGAATTGCAAGATAGAACAGCATTAAAAATGTTATATTCTGGACATGGATTTTCAAGGTGGAGAAGTGGTCAGATGAGTGATGAAGAGTTTGGTAATCGTCTTTCTGCGACTTGGAGAGGTCTTCCCCATAGTAGTGGTGGAACATATCCTGACAGACACGCTGGTGGAAATAGGGCTGGTATGTCAAGATCTAATTTTATGGCACGATTGGCACAAATAAAAAAAGGTGCAGGTCCGTCAACTGCAAAAATAGCACCAGGTTCCCCTGCCGCAAATGTAGATCCTTGCATTTGTGACCCAGAAACTCCTGATGGTAGTGGATTAAATATGGGTGCAGAGAGTGTCTCTACTTCAATTTCTGGTGTTGTAAACCCAGTTCCTTCTCAGAATATTGCTTCAAATAAAGGAGGATATGCTGCTGATACTGGTCTTGATATTTTAACGCCTATAGGTTCAAAAGTTGTTGCATCTGTTAGTGGAATTTTAGAGTATGCAGAGCGTGGACATGTTGCTCAAATGGGTCAAGATGCAAATCCAAATATGCCCGGTCAACAAGATCAGCATAGTGTAAGAATAAAATTGGATAAACCTTTTTCACACAAAGGCAAAACAGTTAATTTCTTTTATGCAACTCACTTGTATGAACTATCGAGTGCTGTTAAGAATAAATCGGGAATCAAAATAAATGCAGGAACTCCGCTTGGATTATCTGGTGTAGCAAATAAAGTTCCTCATGTTCATGTTGGTTATGTGGGCGACAGAAATCAAACTTCATTCTTGAATTATCTTGAAGTTAAATCTATGTTAAGTTCTTCTCGTCAGAGTGGTGGACCTACTTTATCTGGTGGTATTAGACTATTGCACGAAGGTGAATATGTGATTGATAAAGATTCTGTTGATTTGTTTGGTGGAGTCCAATTCTTCAGTATGATCAATGGCATTGAGAATGAAAAACAAAGAAATGAAAAATCATCTCAACTGATAAAGCATTTGAGTAAATATACCGGTAGAAAAATAGACCAAAGACCAGAAATAATCGTTGATAATAGTGAAGTGGACTTTATAATGTCTCCTTCGATTCTGACCAAACCTCAGTCCTCTACTACAATTATTGATGAAGAAATTAATTGGGAACAAGACATACTAAGTATGAGAGGATAAGTAAATGGCATACATTACACTCAAGAATCCAACAACTTTCATACTTAAAAAGCAAGTAGTTCGAGTCGAAAAACTTGTTGGACAAAAAAACAAATTTAAGGATATTGCGTTCAAGCGTCAAAATTTACTGAACGAAAGAAAGAGATTTGAAGAAAAGGAAAGAAAATTAGAGGATACAACGGATAGTTCTGAAAGACAAGTATCCACTAAGATGCCTGTCAAAAAACTTGGATTTCTTGATGTTGTAAAAAATTTCCTATTCAAAGTTCTTTTAGGGGCATTTGCAATTAAACTTTTACCCCATGCACCAAAACTAAAAGGTGTTTTGGTGGGTGCAATGAAGTTTAGTGATTTCATTCTTCAGTTTTCTGGTGCATTACTAAATTCATTTGTCACATTTGTCGATAAAGTTTATCAGATAGTTGATTTTGGTAAAAAACAAGCAAAATTATTAGGTGGCGATAAAGGTCTACAAAATTATGAGAAAGCATTAGGGACCGCAAAAAATGTAATGAATTCCATGCTTATTGCTGGAATGCTTTTTTCCGATCTGATTGAAATCGATTCTCAGTCAGGTGTTCAAAGGCAAGCAGTTGATACTATTCAAGAAAAAGTTACTCAAGAGGTTGTTAAAAGGCAAGGATTTAGAGCTTCTATGCAAGCTATTGCTCAAAGAATAGCAAGCTCCACTGTCGGAGTTGTTGGTCTCGTTGGACTTGCATCATCTCTTGTTGGTGAATTACTTTTTCAACAGAGAAAATTTACTACAAAACTTGAATCAGATGCTTACAAGAAAGTGGAGGAAGCACAAAAAGATCCAAATCTCATTACGAGGTCAGCCAAACTTGCTTTTTACAATACATTTGCTATTCCCGGACTCAGATTTTATAATTTTCTTTCTACCGGTATAGGAACATTGCTTGATATTATTGGTGCTCCCTTTAGATATGCAGTTGAGTTAATAAATTTTGCGGTGATGTCCTTAATGGGGGATAGTAAAGGAATAAGAACCCAAAGAGAGAATCTTGGAAAACTTGATGCCAGAATTAGAGAGCAACTAAGACAAATGGTTAATGTTCTTAGTTTTGGACTTCTTGCTAAAAAGAAAGGTTCTTTTGGAAGTTTATATGGTAAAGGTGCCACAGAAGCAATGGGATACGCTGAAGGAGGAGAGGTTACCAGAGGCGGAATGTATATGGGGGCAGTCACAAGAACAGCAGGTAAAGGAGTTAAGGCAAGAAGAACTGAGGTTATTTCAACTTCTCCGCTACAGCCTGGTGTTGATGTTGGAGGTTTATCTCCATATCAAAATTCAACTAATACAAAAATATCAACTTTCTATCAGAATTTTTCTGATGTCAGTATAACAAATCCATACGAATACTTAGAAAAATCTTATGATATTGTTGGCACTACAAAATTTGTACATCCTTTGCTTGAAATGAGTGTTAAAACTTTAATGGGAGACAAACCACCAGAGAGTGATTTTAAAGCAGTTGGTGTAGGTCTTAATAATCTTCTGAATGATATTTTAGATACTGCAAAATCTCCAGATGTTAAAGGTGGAGTAATCAGTGATAAGACAGGACCTATTGATATATCAAATTGGATTAGTTCTATAGTAAAAGATGCTATTACTGATCCAATTAATTCAATTATATCTAATTTATCAAATCAATTAACACTGAAGGCAAATAGCACACAAGGTGGGGCAGTAAGTCCTTCCGCACAAAAAGTAGGGGACACCCAAGAAAATCCACTCGCACAATTTGGTGGACAAGCACAATTTGTTATTGGTGATAGTATAGCACATGGATTTGCCGGTAGGAGTGGAAAGGGAACTGATAGTGACGACACTCAAGTTGGCAGGAGTGCGGCAAATGTTTTAAAGATTTTAAAAGCAAAAGGCGATGCCCTTCAGGGGAAATTGATTGACCTTTCAACTGGCATTGCAAATTCTAAGGATGACTTTTCTTCTGTTGAATCTCAACTTTCATATTTAAAATCTATAGGAGCAAAAGTTAGAGTTCTTGGAGTTTCTGATACATTCAGTCAGAAAAATGGTGGTATTAATGAAAAGTTAAATGAATTGGTTAGAAAGTATGGATTTTACTTTTATGGTGGATTTAGAGGTGGAAAAGACCAAATACATGGAACAGCGGAAGATTATTCTAAATTAAAACAAAAAAGAGAAGTCGATACCGCACCAACTTCTGGTGCTGAAGGTATGGGTGGTTTAGACCTCGGAAAAGGATATGGAAGTCTTGGTAGTAAGATTGCAGGAGAACTTGGAAGATATGTTCAGAAATTGGGTGTTGTTCCGGGAAGTATTCATGAGCATCCAGAATTTGGTGGAGTTCTTGGTAGACACGCTGCAAACTCTTACCATTATCAAGGTAGAGCAATTGATTTAGGTGCGTATGCTTATGAACAAGGTCCGATTCTTGCTGCTATCGCAGAGTTTAATAAAATGAAAGGTGTTAAACCAGTTCAACTACTACATGCAAGAAATGAACCATCTGAACACAGTGATCATGTGCATGTTGCTTATGAACATGGTGGTTTAATTAGAAAAACCGATTATGCAGTCACGCACCCAGGAGAATATGTTGTTGATGCTGATTCCGTTAAACTATTTGGAATTCCATTTTATGATTTGATTAATAAGACAGAAACTGTTTCTCAAAGAAAAAGAGCATCAGAAAGTTTAATATCCATGTTGAGTCAATATACCGAAGATGGATTTCCAGAAACTGAGGAAGATTATATGTATCATGTTCCAGAACAACCAATAACTGCCGTTGTTCCGCCAAGAGTATTGCCTTCACCACCAAAAAATTCCTCTTATATTAGTGGAAGTGAAGATCCATCTAAAGACATACTTTTCATGTAGTAAATACTAATATAGAACATACAGAAGCATGGCAAATACACCAATTACTGTTGCACAATCCAGAGATTATAATATTAAACAGTTTCTTATTGAATCTAATAATAAGTCTAAGAAAAAGGATATCTCAAAAATAATTACTGACTTATATTATTATGAAAGTATTTTAAATCCAGCTATCAAATTGGATTTGATGTATGTTGAAAGTGGTAAGACTGTAGAATCAGAAAATGCGTATAAGACTTTGATTGAGGGTATGCCTTTAGTTGGAACTGAAAAAGCAACAATTAAGATGACTGATCCAAATGATGTTGAATTAAAATTAGACTTGTATATTGACAATATAAAACCAATTGGTCAAGATACTCAAAGAACTGTAGTTTCTTTAAATCTTGTTTCTAAGGAATCTATTTTTAACTATAAAACAGTAGTTAACTCTCGGTTTGATGGCAAAATATCTGACCATGTTAGGAAAATATTAACGGAATCAAAATATCTTGGAACTCAAAAAAATGTAGATATAGAAGAAACCGAGAATAATTATAATTTTATAGGAAATAATCGCAGACCTTTTTATGTTTTACTTTGGCTTGCTAAAAAATCAATTCCAAAACTACAAACGGCAATAGGAAATAGTGCAGGTTTCTTTTTCTATGAGACCTCAGATGGATTTAAATTCAAATCAATAGAAAATCTCTTGTCGGAGAATACTCCTTCTGGTTCTAAAAAAAATTATAAAAGTTTAATATTTAATCAAACACCTGATAGTAGGGGAGCAAATGTTCCTTCAGGATATGATGGAAAGATATTAGAACATAATATTGACACCGCTACAGGAAATGTTCAGTCCAAATTTGAGATAGGATCTTACTCAACGAGGACAATTTTATTCGATCCATTTAATTGTTACTATCAAGTCATAAATGCAAATGCGAATTCAAGTGGAACTCCTGGTTCAGAATCAAATTTGCAAAAAGCTGGTAAAGAATTTCCAAAGTATAATAGTGAATTTTTTAGAGATGGAAAAAATAAAGATTTTACAAGAACACAGTACATGCTAATTGACAGGGGAACATTGCCAACTGGTCCAGTTTCTGAGCAAATTAATAAATCAAGAGATCCAAATTTTGATCCAAAAAATATTTTGAATCAATCTGTGATGAGATATAATCAGTTTTTTTCAACTAAGGTTACAATAACAATTAGTGCAGATTTTAGTTTACATGCGGGCGATTTAATTTTCATTGACTCTCCAGAACTATCAAGCAAGGATACTCAAGAACTTAATAAACAATTTGGCGGGTTTTATGTTATTGCTGAACTATGCCATTATTTAAGTTTAAAGGATGGTGGTTATACTAAGTTAACTTTAGTTAGAGATTCTTTAGGAAAAAGGGGAAGTCCATCTTATAATGCAATATAAAGTTGTTAAATAGTAATAGCATAAAAAAATTCTACTATGGATAATGTAGAACAACACATTAAGCATGACAGAAAAATTCTTGACGACCCAACAGTGTCTTCGCAATCAAGAAGACATGCTCAAGATGAATTAGAATCTTTAGAAAGATGGGTTAAAAACCATCCAGATGATGATCATGACCCTACTGGGTTAGAACTTTATTGTAATGATAACCCAAATGCTCTGGAATGTAGAATTTACGAGGATTGATGTCTGAAGGAACCTTATTTAATCCAGGATTTCTTGGAGCACATTTCAATTGGTGGATAGGGCAAATTGCCAGCGATTCCACTTGGAGAGATAATATGCTCTCAAGCAAATTTGAGTCTAAAGAGCAAATATCTGGACAATCTCGCAGATATAAAGTTAGAATTATAGGTCTTCATGATCAAGGTGAAGAAGAAATAAGTTCTCAAGACCTTCCTTGGGCACAGGTAATGTATCCCGTGACTGGTGGTGGAGGACAAGCAAATGCAGGAGCAACCTCTGCATTAAGGCAGGGGATGTTTGTTTTTGGATTTTTCCTTGATGGACAGGATCAGCAAGTTCCTGTTATCATGGGAGTTCTTGGTAATAATGCACAAACGCAACTTGCAACATCAATTGGCGGTAGCAAGGTAACAAACACTCAACCAGGAAGTCTTGCTGTAAGCGGATATGCAAATCCTGCTGATGGTAATAAAGATCCATATATTAAAGTTCCGGATGAAGGTCTTGTAATTACCAAACCAAAAGACCAAGATACATCTCAAGAATGTGCTGATATTCCACCGGGAGTTCAAGTAGACCAATATGGATTAAGAAGAGATAGGCAACCAACTTCTTTCCAATTAAGAGATATTCAAAGTGCTTCTGCTGAAGCAGAGGCAAGAAATCTAACTCGCGGAACTCCAGAGTTTATTAATTTTGTAAAAACAGCAGTTCAAAATGGAATTAAGGCAAGATGTGAAGCAGCAAATTCTCCAACATCTCCCACAAAACCTGGAGCAACAAAGGAAAATGTAGATGCTGTTCATGAGCAGTCAAAAGCGGATATTGTTAGAAATGACTATTATCACAGAAAGACTGCTATTCTTTCACCATGCGATAAAGTCAAATCTGCATTAAAAGCAATTCAAGTTGCTTTAGAAAACCTAACGAAGGATATTGATAAGATTTTGAATGCTGTCCAAAGTTATGTTGATGCAGTTTCTTTAATTTTTAGCCAGATACAAGAATTGATTAACAATTTTGCATGTGAAATTGCAAAATACATGAAAATAATCTTTGATAAGATTATGGAATATATAATGAAACAGATTAATAAATCTTTAGCAAAAACTGTAAATTTGATACCACCAAATCAAAGGAATAAGTATTTTGATGTAAAAAAAAGAATAACCGAATTAATTACTTGTTTATTCAGTAAAATAACCAATAATTTGTGTGATCAAATAAGAGGATTTTTGAACGGTCAATTAAAAAAAGAATTGCCGATAAAAACAAAACCATCGACCCCAACAACTCCAATTTGCTCCGTAGAAGGATTAACTGGAAATATAATATCCGGACAGATGCCAGAAATAAATAAGACAGTTACTAAAATATTAGACAATGTGAATAATTTTCTTTATGATATATTGTCTGGAATTGGAGAAATTACCAAGTTTGTAAAAGATAAGAAAAATTTAATAGGAGATGTAACTGGAAGTATTACTTCAGCTTTAAGTTTCAGAAATATATCTTTAAATATTTTTGGATGTGAGTTAACTCCAAGTTGTCCTGCATCAGATTATTTTATCATCCAAAATGGAAGTGGTGCAGCAGCAAACTCTCAACAACCAAGAGTTGGTGAAGTTGACTCTAAGGCACAAAACCCAACCACAAAAATAACTCCAGAACCAGCTAAACCATTTGCTTCTCCTGGACAAAATCAAGAAGATTTAAAATCGGATTCATAGAATAATGACTTTTAATTTATTTTCTAATCCAACAAAAGATGATATTAAAGTCGGATATGTAGACCCAAACTTTGGATATATTACGGAAATAACTATTTGTGAAGCAAATAATTACGCTAAAGATAATCCAGGAACAACTTTTATTTTTACTGATGGCAATAATAACATTAGATATCTGAATATCAATGAAGTTAATGATTTAACTCCTAACGACTTACTCAATGCAACTGGAGAATGTGACGGAATTCAATCTTACCGTGAGTGTGGACCCCCAAAAATTATATTTTTTGGTGGAGATGGTGTAGGTGCTGCAGCAAATCCTATTATTGGTAGAGACGGTTCTTTACTTGCTGTTGATGTTGTTAGAGGTGGTCATGGATATAAGTATCCACCAATCACTATTGCAAAGGATGATTGTTTATTTGGCAACGGAACTGTTTTAAGATCTATTCTTGGAGAAACTCCAGACCAAATAGAAGTATTTGAGGGAGAAGAAGATTTTGAGGAATATGAATTATGCGAAGATACTGATGTTGGATATGGAGAATCTTTTGGAGTAAATGGCGAAAATCTTGGTAGATGGGATCCATCTGGATACACATCAATAACCGAAGACCCCATTAGAAGAGAGATTGATTTATACCAAAGCGTATTAAAAAATCCTTACTGGACTTCGAGACAAACTAATCCAAGGTCAATTACAGACTCTAATGGAGAAATTTACGAAGTAAATCAAGTTACCTTCCCGAGATGGGGAGAGCATATGAACAAATATGCAGTTTCTCCAGTTCCTCCATCCGATTTAAAGGGAAGTGATTATAGTGGTCTTGTTTTTAATTTAGAATGGGAAGAGTATTTTCCGATTACTGGAGAATATATCTTTAGAGGCAATTGTGATAATATTGCAACTCTTTTTATTGACGATAATCAAGTTGGCAAGTTAAATGGATTTGCAGAAAATCCAAAACCAATCCAAAAAACAGTTCAAGAAGGAAGTCATATAATAAGAGTTGAATTGCGTAATCAGGAAATATATGAATCTACAACTACCACTAAACCAAATTTTGTTGAGGTAGATTTCACAGTATATGGTCAGGGTGCCTTTAGAGATTTATCTTTTTCATTCACATCCGAAGACGGCAAAGATTCATTTACTATCTTAGGGGCTCAGAGCAACAGACAAACAAGAATAGAGAAGATAAAGGTAAGACCTGGAGTAAAATACAAAGTAAAGGCAAAAGAGGACTCTACAAAATTTAAAGGAGTTGAGCAGGGATTAGTTAGAAATGGGGTAAAAAGTAAGGAACTTCCTGCGGGTAATGGTAACAAAATTTTTGCGGATTATACTTCAACTAGAAATGACAATGATGATATTCAGGTTACCACTTCTTTAGGAACTTTTACATCTTCGAATAGAAGAAAGACACCTTACGGAAGAAACACTTATGATCTTACCTTTGAAGTTCCAGGATCCGCAGTAACTTCCCAGACAGAAACTACAATTTCTCCAAAATCTTGGAATGAAAATCCAATGGGAGTTTCTTTATCTATGGTTGCTCCAATGCCAAACATCCCTCAAGAGCAACCACCAATACAAACTGGAAGATGTCCACCTAATCCAATTTGGTCTACCAGATTTCCGGGTTCTTCTCAAAAATGGTATCCAGTGAGATTTACCAGAGGAAATGCTTGGAGTCCATTCATGAATAGATATGCAATATCTCCGGTTCTTCCTCTCAATACTCCGGGAAGCGATACTGCAGGAGTTACTTTCAGTAATTCTTGGGAAGTTGATCTTCCTTATGCTGGATTTTATGGTGTTAAAGGAACCAGAGATAATACTGGAAGATTATTAATCGATGGGCAAGAAGTATCGACTTTAGATGGATTTAATGTAACCAATCCAAAATTAGCAAAGAAATATCTAACTAAAGGTAGACATACAATTACAGTTGAGGTTAACAATAAACCACAAGAAATAAAAAAATATGTAGATACTAAAGTTTTTAGTACACAAGATTGGGCATCTCCACCAACTGCCGCTCAGAGCACAGAAGTCTCTTTCAATGTATATGGAGAAGGGGCAATAAGAGATTTATCCTTTTCATTTACATCTGAAGACGGTAAAGATTCATTTACCATCTTGGGTGCCCAAAAGGTTAAAGAAACAAGAACGGAAAAAATAAAAGTAAGACCTGGTATTAATTATAGAGTAGTTGCAAAAGAAAATTCTGCAAAATTTAAAAGTGTTGAGCAAGGATTAATTAAAAACGGAACTAAGGCAAAAGAAGCCGGTGAAGGTGAAAGTAATAAAATTTTTGCAGACTACATTGCAACCAACAATGATAATGACGACATTCAAATTACAGCTTCATCGGGTATTTTTAAATCTTCAAATAGAAGAAGAACTCCTTTGGGAAGAAATACTTATGATCTTATTTTTAGAGTTGAAGCGGGAGCTCCAGCAGGAGGTTCTACTACAAAAAATGGAGTAACCTACAGCGGTCCAACACTTTTTAAATATCAGGATAGTCGTTGGAGTACATACATGAACGACTTCTCTATTTCTCCAAAAGTTTTTAAATCTATAAGTCAAGAAGATGAAGCAATTATTGGAGATTTTACATTAAAATGGACTAATGTTAATTTCCCTCAGGGTGGAGTTTATAAATTCAATTTTCAAGCAGATAATGCTGCCATATTTAAAGTTGATGGTGTAGAAGTTTATAGCACATCCGATTTTGTTGGGCAAAAAGTTCAATATACATTTAATGCAACAGCTGGAAACCATACTATTGAGATAATATTGCAGAATACTAAGTCTGAGGCAAAAATTCGCGATGAGTTTATTTTTGAAAAGAATCCGATGGGAGTTGCACTATACATCAGTAAAGATATTCAAAGTTCTTCTTCAGATACAATTGCTTGGACAGACAATCCTATGGCAGTTTCTGCAATTCTGATTCCACCACCATGTGCGAAAAAAATAAGTGGTAGAGGAGTTATTGAAAGAGTAGAAATTTTAGATCCAGGAAATGGATATACTCCTCCACCACCACAAGGTGGAGAATATACAGTTCTACTTGTTTTAGATAGAATTATTGTAGAGAATTCGGGAATTAATTATAACTGTGGGGTTGATCAGATAAAAATTACTCCGAGCAATGGTGCAGTGCTTGATTATAATTGCGATTCTTTTGGTAGAATTGTTGGAGTTTCAGTTGTTACTCCGGGAATTGGATTTGATGTATATCCAGAAATTACTATTGAGTCAGAAACTGGTGTTAATGCCACATTTAGACCAGTGTTTCGTGTTGTTAGAGATCCAATATTAGAAGTCCAACAAATTCCAGAAAAATTAATTCAAGTTACAGATTTGGTTGGTCTCAAGCAAACTGGATATGTAGATGGAAGAGCATACTATGGTGCCGTTTACTACGATAATGGCATTCCATATGCTGGATTCTATAAGACTGTTGGAACTCAAGTCAGAGTTTACAACACTCTACAAGAAAGCATTACTGCTCAGGTTACTACAGCTCCAAGCGCAATTCAGAGATCTGGTACTGATATTAATAGTAACAATCCAAGACTCAATATTCCAGGAACTCCGCAATCGACAACGGAGCAATAATAACCCTATTAAATAATAGTATATTGAATTTTTACTACTAATGGCAACAGCCCAAAATACTTTTAATACAAAGGTTGCAACACCGCCTAGAGCAGGTAGAGAGGAACTTCTTGCAGATAATATCTCAAGAAATAATACTGCTAAGCAGAATTATACTGCAATGAGGTATGGTAATGATCATGGGTCGATTAGTTTCGGTCACATTCACAAAAATGCTGATGTAACTGCCGGTGTTATGGTTCAGGCATTTGATGCCAGACATTCTGTCATTTTGGATAATGATGGTCCAAGAAAAGGTTGTAGTCAAATTACGGCACCAGGAAGAGTTGTTATTGAGTCTGGACAAGATTTAACAGAATCTGAAGAGACTCTTTTTATTCATTCTTGGAATGGTAGTATTGCTATCATTGCTTCTAACGGAAAACTCAGACTTCAAGGAACTGATATCGAATTAGTCGCTGTTGGTGAAGGTGGTAGCAAAGGAAACATTCGCATCAATGCAAGCGAAAATATCGAATTAGATGCGAAAAAAGTTTTAGTTAATGCCAAATCTTTATATAAATTGGCGACACCGGGAACAGCAGAAATTGTTGCAAATACTGTCATGGAAATTTATGCTCCAATAATTAGAGGGGTAAGCGATTCTGTTGCCAACAAAGATTCTAAAGTTGGCGGAAGATCTGTACAATCAAGAAACAACAAATAAGGAGAAAATTATGGCATTTTTAATGGATGATAATGCAGTTGGTGGACAATTGATGGTTGGGTCAGGTTTCCCCAAAGCACTTGGGGTTGCTGATGAAAAAATAAGAGGGTCTGGATTTTGTGAAGGACCATTTCAAGTTGGTGCAGCAGGAGAACATAGCACAGCAAAGGCATCTTTAATGATTGGGCAATTAAAAAATCCCGACGCAAAAACGCAACCACTTTATTCATTGTGGTCAAGATTATATTCAAGATTTCAAAGCTTTGTAAGAGTTGATTTACTCTTAAAAGCAAAATATGTTGAAGCTGAAGTTGTAAGGACAAAAGTTCTTCAAGCATCAATTAAAAACTTTGTAATTGACCACCCATCTAAAGCAGGTAAAAAATTAGTTCATACTTGCCTTGAAGGACCAGAAAATGGTGTTTATGTTCGTGGTAGAGCATTAAATCAAACAGTAATTGAGTTGCCAGAATACTGGACAGAACTTGTAGATAGTGATACAATTACAGTATCATTAACTCCCGTTGGATCACATCAGGATATTATAGTAAAAAGAATACAAGACAACAAAATTTATCTTCAAGCAAAAGCAGGAATTCCTATAAATTGTTTTTATCATGTTTTTGCTACAAGAAAGGATGTTCCAAGATTGATAGTGGAAATTGATTCTTGATTGTGAAAATTTGATTTGGATTTTAATACTAAATAACTACTAAATCAGCATAAAAGTAAAAATAAAATGAGTAGATTAAGTCAATTTGGATTTGGGGGAACAATACCATTTAAAGTAGATCCTAGAGCCATTCCTGTTGAAATTTTGGTAGTAGGTGGTGGAGGTGGGGGTGGAGTATCATTAGGTGGTGGTGGTGGTGCAGGTAGAGTTGTCTATACCTCAGATACTTTGGTTATTCCTGCAACAGATTATTCAGTAGTTATTGGTGCAGGTGGAGCTGGAGGAAATTGGTCTGGTTCTCGATATGATGGACTTACTGGATCGGATTCATATTTTTCCAAATTAATAGCTCAAGGTGGTGGTGGAGGTGGTAGTGGTTCCGGTGGAGCATCCATAACTACTGGTGGGAAATCGGGCGGATCTGGAGGAGGTGCTTCTAATAATAATTCTAGTAGTGTTGGAGGAACTCTTTACCAATCAATTGCAAGTTATAATTTCGTTTCTTCTGTAGACACTGCGGCTTTCTTAATTAGTTCTGGAAATAATGGAGGACAAGGAAATAGTGGCGGTGGTGGTGGTGGCGGAGCTGGCGCTGATGGAGGAAGTCAAACCTATGGTGGAAGTGGTGGAAATGGACTCCAATATTCAATTACAGGAACACAAACTTATTATGGTGGTGGAGGAGGTGGTGGAGCATATCATCCATACCAATCACAAACTTCTGGTGGATTAGGTGGTGGTGGTAATGGTAATTGGTATACTGTTGCTGGCGGTAATGGAACTGTTAACACCGGAGGTGGTGGTGGAGGAAATGATAGATATAGTAATGGAGAACCTGCTGGTAATGGTGGATCTGGCATTGTAATTATTGCATACAAAGACAGTTATCCAGCTGCCACTGTAGTAAGTGGAACTGTAACCAATCCAACTCGTTCCGGATATAGGGTTTATAGATTTACAACTTCTGGTTCTATTCGTTTTAATTAATTAAGGAGAAAAATATGGCACATTTTGCAGAAATTAATCACGAAAATCAAGTTCTTCGTGTAGTCGTTGTCGGAAACGATGATTGTAGAGACCAATATGGTCAAGAATCTGAAGAAGTAGGAATTGCATTTTGCAAGTCTCTCTTTGGAGATTATACAAACTGGAGACAAGCAAGCTATAATGGCAGTCTAAGGAAAAATTATCCATCAGTTGGATACACTTATGATGATATGAGAAATGCTTTTATTCCACCAAAACCTTATGAAAGTTGGAGATTAAATGAGGCAACTTGTTTATGGGAATCTCCAGTGCCCATGCCAGAGCGAGATCCAGAAAATCCAGCAATCTATAACTGGGATGAGCAAAATCAAGAATGGAAGAAGGTGGAGATTAGTCAATAATGGCATATACTTTTGAAAAATATGGGACCTTTACTGGTCCCGGAACAAATGTTGAATTTAGAGATAATGACGATTTTTCATTAGACCCATTTGATGGTTACTTTAACCTAAGCGATGTTTCAATGCTTTTGGTTAACACTACAGCATCTCCATCAGATTATGTTACTCTGCATTTGGATGGAAGTAGTACTTCCAATGTAACTCTAGAGAGAAACAGTGGTCCTATTCCAACTTTTAACATTGAGGCAGATCTAACTAACTTTAGTAAAGATGTTTATATTGATCGCAATCTTGAAGTACAAAAAACTCTAACAGCAGAGAATTTAATATGGGGAGGAAGATCATTAAATTCTGCAGCTAGTAGCTGGGATGGAAAAAAAGGATTTGATATTCCCCATCCAACAAAACAAGACCACAGGCTAAGATATATTTGCGTAGAAGGTCCATCTGCAGAAGTTTATTTGAGGGGAAAACTTAAAGATTCAAATACAATTGAACTTCCAGAATACTGGAGAAATCTTGTAGATTTTGAAACACTTGGAGTAACATTAACTCCTGTTGGACATTATCAAGAATTGTTTGTTGATAAAATTGAATGGGGTACAAAGATTATTGTAAAAAATAATTCTGGTGCCACAATCAATTGCGATTACACTGTCTTTGCTGAAAGAAAAGATACAACTAAAAATATACCAGAATATGAAGGCTTGACACCTGAAGACTATCCAGGAGATAATAGAGAGTATGTTATTAATGGAAAAAGATATACTTGAGTAAAATACACGAATTATTTCCTTTGATAATTTATCAAGGTGATGTCCAATGTCATGAAGAATTTAAAAAAAATAATTTAGATCGTCTTCGTGATTATTGGTTTAATGGATATGAGAACGAAAGTCCTGAGTACTCTGGAAAAATATTTGTCCATTCAAAAGAAGAATATAAGTCTTTTTTTAAAGAACTTCGTACTCACATAGACAATTACTTCAAAATTCTCAATGTAGATTATAGTAAACTGAGTTATCACAACATCAAATCGTGGGTTGGATGCCATTTTAGTGATGAAGAACCACCATTAAAACCACATACGCACAATGAATCTAATTTAAGTTATGTTTATTATCTAAAGACTGACGAAACTTCTGATAGATTGTGTATTGTTCAGGATAAAAATAAAAATGAATGTGTTGGTGGAATATTTGAAACATCCTCTCAAAACAATTTAATCAGTAATTACAATAAGTATAATTGCAATTACTATACGATTACTCCAAAAGAAGGGACAGTTGTTATCTTTCCGAGTAATGTTGGTCATTTTACGCAAAAGTTTACGGAGAGAAAAGAAGAGCGTATTGTAATTCCTGGTGATATTCGTGTTACTTTGAAAGAAGAACATTTTAACTATCACCAGAGTTCGACGCACCCCTCTCAATGGTTGGAACTCTAAACCCTTGACACCGACCCCTGACCGTGCTATGATACATGGGTAATCAACGGACGACCGAATGCAAGACGAGTACCTCTCACGCTGTGTTGTGGACCCTATCAAGCGTACAGTGTACCTGTATTCCAGTGAAGGTTCAGAAAAGCAAGTGACCTGTGATACGGTAGATGAATTTATGAATGTGCTAGAGTTCGTTCGTGCTACAGTGGATGAAGAAACTCTCTCTTACGCAAGTCCCCTATGAGTCCATATAAAATTTCATATAAAGACCTCAAAGAGGAACCAATCAAGACCACTCCAGAGAATGTAAAAGAGGCAAATGAAGCACTCTTTTCAGCAAAGTGGAATCTCCCTCAAGCAGCAAAGCACTGCGGAATGTCACAAAAAGAAATGAAGTTGACATTCTGGGAGTACATCAAGTATAATCCTACTACTTACAAAGCGTAAGTTTTTTGGGGCGGTGGTGGAATCGGTAGACACACCAGACTTAAAATCTGTTGGGCTTATGCCCGTGGGAGTTCAAGTCTCCCTCGCCCTATGAGGTTATACCTCTAAATAAACAAAAGTAAGGGACTATTCTATGAAATACAGAATAGATGCCAGATATGTTTGGTACAATCGCGGAACACAAATTGTTCTGATGTATTTCATAAATCAAATTCCTTTTACTTTTGACGACCTTCCAGACGAATCAATATTCGATTTGGAACTTATCAAATTAGCAGATAACGAAAGAAGATTTGAACCAGAGGACCTTTATCAAGCATCATATTACTTAATGCTTGAAGAATGTCATCCTCTTATGTTTGAACTTGAACTGGAAAATCCAGAAATGTTACCTGTTGATTAATGCCCTTGTAGCTCAGTGGTAGAGCAACGGTTTTGTAAACCGTTGGTCGCTGGTTCAAATCCAGTCGGGGGCTCTGAGTTCTATAACTCCAATGTCACTTATTTCACAACAAGACCGTCAAATGGTCATTGAAGCACTTGAATATTATGTTCAAAAACTTAAGGAAGATAACTGCACTCCTGCCTCTATCAGTGCATTCCAAACACTCCTTAACTGGGTCGAACTGGAGCACTTCAAACATGAAAATTAATCTATGGTATTGTGAGTCCATGAAGCAGTGGCGTTGGATTCTCACTGATGATTCAAGACCAATCATTAAACAAGAATCTGGTCAACAACCATTTCTCCGTGATGCTATGAATGATGTAGCAAACACTGTAGAATATATGATGGAATGTAAGCAACCTGAATGAAGTCTGACTTCTATATTGATAAAGTAACAAAAAAACAATCAGAAGAACTTTTACTAAAATACCATTATCTTAAAGATATATCAAAAGGATTCAAGTCTGGATATAATTACGGACTCTTTAAAAATAATGAGTTCTCTCCTTTGAATATAGGTGGTCTTCAAGGAGTTTGTATATTCACTGGACTGCCAGTACCTGAAGTAGCGAAAGGAGCATTTGGACTTGAAAGACACGAACAACAAGGACTCTTCGAACTCTCCAGATTATGCATCAGACCTGATACACAATCTAGTGAATATAACATCACTTCTTGGTTTGTTTCAAAAGCGATTAGACAACTTCGGAGAGATACTGAAGTTAAAGCAATCCTCTCTTATGCTGATAACGATTACCATTCTGGTACAATCTATCGGGCTTGCAATTTTAAATATTACGGTCTCACGGATAGAAAAAAAGATTTCTACTATTCAGACGGAACTAAACACTCTCGTGGAAAAGTAAAAGGTTATGAAGGTGAGTGGAAAGAACGAAGTAGAAAGCACAGATATTTAATGGTATTTGATAAACAACTTCAAAAACGCTTGACTTGGAAAGAAGAGTCATGGTATAATATTGAGGTGTGAAGGAAGTGCGAAAAGAGACTGGGAGTAATCCTAGTCTCTTTTTTCGTTTAATAAATAACTTATAACGGAAACTATAAGTATTAATAAGATGGGTCTCTCCAGATTAGATAATTTTCTGAAATCAGTTCGTGGTACAATTATATACGTAGATCCCAATAGTTTAGATTCTACGGATAGTGTTGAAAATCAAGGAAACTCTCTAACTCGTCCATTTAAAACGATTCAGAGAGCATTAATTGAATCTGCAAGATTTTCGTATCAAAGAGGATTAAACAACGATAGATTCGGAAAAACTACGATTCTATTGTATCCGGGAGATCACTTAGTAGATAACAGACCCGGATATATTCCAGATGGAGAGAATAATTATAGACTGAGAAATGGACTAACTTCAAATGATTTCCCACCATTTGATTCCACAACAAGCTTTGATTTAACCGACAGAAATAACTCTCTATACAAACTTAATAGTGTTTATGGTGGTGTTATTATCCCTCGTGGAACATCTATCGTTGGAATGGATCTTCGTAAAACAAAGATTCGTCCCCTATATGTTCCGAACCCAACTAATGATAACATTGAGAGAACTGCTATTTTTAGAGTAACTGGTGGATGCTATTTCTGGCAGTTCACTGTTTTTGATGCAGATCCAAATGGAATATGCTACACAGATTATACAGATAATCTATTTGTCCCTAATTTTTCTCACCATAAGTTAACAGTTTTTGAATATGCGGATGGTGTAAATGGTGTCAGAATTCAAGACGCATTTTATCCCTCTGCTTTAGAATATGATCGTACTGATCTTGACATGTATTATGAAAAGATTGGTCTTGCTTATGGAGCATCATCTGGTCGTGCAATTGAACCAGATTATCCTTCAGCAAGTTTAGATATTGAACCAAAAATTGATGAATACAGAATTGTTGGATCAACTGGTCTATCAGTAGGAATAAGCAGTATTAAAGCTGGTAATGGAATCACCCCAACAAATAAAATTACAGTAACCACTGTAGATAATGTTCCTGGTTTAGAACCAGATACTCCAATCAAAATTAACGGAATAGAAGTTCCTGGATATAATGGACAATATGTAATATCGGAAAAATTAAATGATACCACATTTGTCTATAGAGTTCAAAATGCACCACAAGTAGCTTTACCATCACCAACTGGATCTACACTCGCTTTAGCATCCGATACCGTTAACTCTGCTTCTCCATACATCTTCAACTGTTCATTGCGTTCTGTATACGGAATGTGTGGACTTCTTGCAGATGGGGATAAGGCAAGTGGATTTAAATCCATGGTTGTTGCCCAATTTACTGGAATTGGACTACAGAAAGATGATAATGCATTTGTTGTTTATAACTCTGACACGGGACTTTATGAAGACAATACAATAACTGGTAATGAAAATATAAGTTCCAATTCAAAAGCACTCTTTAAACCAGCATATAAAAACTACCACATCAAATGTGTTAACGATGCATTCATTCAGAATGTCTCTGTTTTTGCAATTGGTTATGCAGAGCATTTTTCTGTTGATACTGGTGGAGACCAATCAATCACAAACTCCAACTCTAACTTTGGTGCGAAGTCATTAGTTTCAAGTGGATTCAGAAGAAATGCTTTCCCCCAAGATGATTTTGGTTATATCAGTCATATTATTCCACCAAAGGATGTTTCCCCAACAGAATATGCAATTGAATTTGACTCTATAGATGTTCAAAAAGTTGTAGGGGTTACTACAACAAACGAAAGGTTATACTTATACGGTCAGACTGACCCAGATGTTCTTCCAGAAACCATAAAAGAAGGATATAGAGTTGGTGCAAAAGAGAACGACTATCTAAATCTTACACTATCGGTTAATGAGACAGTAAAAGAATATCGCTCTCGTATTGTGATGCAGAATTCTCAAACGAGTTCTGAAAAGAGTTTTTATGTTGGTAGAAGCATTGTTGGAATTAATAGCATCGATACATCAAGCATCATTTCTTTTCCAACAGCTCATAATTTCGAAAATGGAGAAACAGTTCGCATTTTAAGTAGAAATGGACATTTGCCCGATGGGTTAATTCCAAATAATATTTACTATGCAATAACGAATGCAAATCCATTAAGTGGATTGACTACAAATACAACTCTTAAACTTGCAAAAAATTTAAATGATGCAATTAATGGAAATCAGATCACAATTAACTCAAATGGTGGAATTTTAAGAATAGTCAGTAGAGTTTCTGATAAGAATCCTGGAGATATTGGACACCCTGTTCAATATGATAATATTCAGCAACAATGGTATATAAAGGTAGCAACTGCATCAAGTGAAAATACAATTAATTCTATTATAAAGACTCTTGGTGTTTCTGCATTAGGAAATGCAACTCCAAGAACTTATATAACTCGTAAAAAAGATAATAGAATTTTATCGGATAGAATTTATAGATTAAGATATGTAATTCCTGCACAAACTGGTAGATTATATGCAAGACCACCAAGTGATGGTTTTGTTATTCAAGAATCAAATGCTTCTATTGGGTCAACCACTGGAGAAATACAAACATATTTTGGTACAGGAACTTTATCAAATATTAATCAACAAAGAAACTTCAAATTTATTGCTGATGCAAATTGGAGTGGAAATGTTGCGAATATTTTAACAGAATTGCCACATAATTTATCAGTTGGTTCTCAAGTTGAACTTGTCAACATTAAGAGCGAATATAATCCAATTGGCGTATCCCAAACAGGATTTAATAGAGTATTTACAGTTTCTGGCATTTCAAGCTCCAGACAATTTTCGGTTGGATTAAATACAAATCCCGGCGAATATTTAAATGATACCACAGAAAGAGATATAGATCTTCCATACTTCAAGAGAAAGAAATATACTTCAGTTTATTATATTCAACAAAACAAAGAGGTTCAAAAATACATACCAGAAAAACAAGATGGTATATATTACTTAACTATATTAAATTCCTCAAACGCACCCACAGTTACTCCATTTACAGAAGAAAAATATTCACAATCAATAAAAGATCTTTACCCACAACTAAACAGAGACAATCCAGAATCTGATCCAGATGCAGCAAATTCATTTGCAACTCCATCTTTAATTGGACAAGTTGTTGTTGATGATGTACAAAATAGTATTACTAAAGAAACTATTAATGATTTTCTTAAAGATAATGATGTTGGAGTTGGTATTACTGACATCAAATCATCATCTCAAACAAATCATGACTTTTATACATCAATAGAACATGGTCTAAATCGAGTCACTAAAGTAAGTATTGCAAATACTGGAGCAAAATATGTTCCCGGCACATATTATAATGCAAAATTAGTCGGATTTGTTGGGTCTGCTGCAGGTCAAGATGCAACTGCAAAAGTTGTAATTGACTCTTACGGAAGTCTTTCCCAAGTTCAAATTATGCATGGTGGTAGTGCATATGGAATCGGAAATACACTTGCTGTAGTCGGTATAGCAACAACAACTGGACACACTCACGGAGTTGTTACTGTTTCGAAAATTTATAATAATGTTGGAGATGTAGTGAGGGTTTCTGGAATTTCTTCAGTCTCCTATTTGGAATATAATGATTTATATAGAATTACCGATGTTAAGGTTGGCGCTGCAAAGAGCTTTGTGGCAGTTTCAGCAAATCCCGTGCCTAATCGAAGTTCAACTGGGGTTGGAAGAACATTCTCAGAAAATTCCTTTGTTTATTTAACTGGAAGATCTATTGGAATTTCAACGATTAGATATACCCATACAACTGGAATTGCTACGATTGTAACATTAGAAAATCATGGTTTTAGTATAGACAATACTGTTAGACTGAGTGGAAATCAACTTCCAATTCATAATGGAAGATTCTCTATTATTAATAATGTTGGGTTAACGTCCTTTGTAGTAAATGTTGGAATTGCTACCACAGCTCAAAACAGTACAAGTTTTGGTCATGTTTATCCAGAAGGAGTAACTTCAAATTATGGAGATATAAGTCCCGATAATGAAAATATTTCTGGAAGAGTGAATTATAATTATGCTGGAATCACTACTACTTTGCTTTTTGGTATTACCGATGCAACCACGGATAATGTGACCATCCGAGGAATTGATAATTTGGATATTAAAATTGGAGATTACTTGCAAATAGACGGAGAAGTTGTAAGAGTTAAAACAACTGTACCATCAACAATTGTTAGTGGAGATCCAATTTTTGTATTTAGAGGTGCTCTTGGTACTAAAGCAGTAAGTCACAAAATTAACTCTACAGTAAGAAGAATAAGTGTAAATCCAGTTGAGTTAAGAAGAAATTCAATTATTCGTGCATCTGGTCATACCTTCGAATATGTTGGATTTGGACCAGGTAACTATTCAACTGCTTTCCCCGATAAGCAAGATAGACAAACTTCCACAGAAGAAGAATTATTAGCACAATCTACAAGAAGAGAAGGTGGTGTTAATTTCTACACCGGTATGAATGATAAAGGAATTTCATATGCGGGTAATAAGAAATTAAGCACAGTTACTGGACAGGAAGAAGTATTTGATACTCCAATCTTAACCGTAACTGGTGAAGATATTGGAAATGAACCGTCTCTTAATGTTTTGACTGCTATTGAAGGGACTTTTAATCGTTCTATCCGTGTTGAAGGTGGGGCAAACGGAAGAGCAATTTCTGAGTTCAATGGACCAGTAGTTTTCAATGAGAAGATAACTTCAAATTCATCTAAAGGTATTGAAGTAGTTTCTCTCTTCTTACAAGGAGATGCAGCAGTCTCAAGAAAGCATACTGTAGGAATTTCTACTCCAGCACTTGCTGGTAACCCGGGTGATGTTCATTATAACGCTATTCCATCTACGGGTGATTATATTGGTTGGGTTTATACTAATAATAATAGATGGGAAAAGTTTGGAAGAATCTTCCCATATTCGGAAAATGCTGTTGGACTATCTGCAAATGGAAACTTTGTTGGTGTTGCATCCAACATAGACATAAGAGGATCTGGTCCGATTAAGATTAATGGTTCTTTTGGATCTGCGATAGGTATCGCAACCATTACAGTTTCTTCCGACAATATTGCTATTGGTCTCGCTAATAGTACCTCATATGTTGGATTAACAACTCAAATTAAGTTTGTAGGCACAAATCTTCGTGTAGATACTCAATACAATACAACAACTGGCATTTCTACAGTCAATATTATTGGACTTGGTGAAACTTCAATTTATAGAGCAAATCAGTTTATTAAATTGAACGCAACGCCAACTAATTTCTTAAAGGCAAATGGTGCAGATGCCCCATTATCATATTCCGAAGTTACCACAGCTCTTGGATTTGTTCCCACCAACAGTTCCTCTCTTACTGGTGCATATCCATTAGGAAACTCAGCTGTTGTTGATAGTATTGATCAGGCAATTAATGGTGGACCTTTCAATGGTTCAAGAACTGATTTCTCCATGAAGATTAATGGTACTAACTATATACCATCAGGTAATGCGGCAAACCTTATAGTTTCTATTGGGGGAGTTATTCAGAAACCAGGAACTGACTATACAGTTCTACAAACTGCTGGGGATAACACAAATACAATTCGCTTTTTAACCCCACCACAGGCAGGAAAATCTCACTTCATAGTTGCATTAGGTGCTCAGGGTGCATTATTATCTGATAACTCTTGGAAGAACAAAGGTGAACTTGTTGTTGGATCTGCAAACAACAGTGCAATAATTGTTGGACCTGGACCTGAAGGTACTATGTTAACAATTGATTCAACTGTAGGTGCTGGCATAACTTGGAAAAATCTATATTCAACAACATCGACTACAGCAAACAAAGTGTTAGTTAACAAGGAATTTTGTTCCGTAACTCAAAATAATACCACAATAACTTTGCCAACAAATCCAGTGGCTGGGTGGTTTGTTACAATAAACAACACAGGCAATTTCCAAAATATTACCATCGCAAGAAATGGTAGTTTACTCATGGGACTTGCGGAAGACATGATAATGGATGTCGGTTATGTTTCGCTGAATCTCATGTTTGTAAATAGCACCATTGGTTGGCGATTATTCTAAATTAGGAGGTTACTAAAATGTCTCAAACACAAGTAGATTTAATTTTAGATGGAGCAGTGGGGACTGCAGATATTGCCAATTCTGCAGTCACAACTGCAAAAATTGCTGACGGGAATGTTACGGCAGCAAAAATTGCTGCCGCAACTATCACAAAAGATAAACTTGCTGCTGATGTTTCTTTTAAGACTCCATTTACAACAAATGGATTTTCTAATCCTATTTGATTAGGTTCCGTCTTCTTTGATTACAATAATATTGTAAGCACCGCATGTTGCACTAAATGATTGATTTGCGGAGAGAACAATTTCATTAGGAAAAACAAGAGGCTCACGACCTTTTGCTATACTTGTTGAACCTCCAGTAAGGGATATTCCACCCCAATTCATCAAAGTACAATTTGCCATGAAGTTTATCACTAATCTTACATTTTGACCGGTGCTATTGGTATATGTTGCATTAGTACTTCCACTTAAAACTTGAGAAGCCATATTAATTCTGAAATACTTTTATAATATTTATAAATAAGTAAAAAGGTAGGCGCTCTCCTCCAATGGGAATAAATAAGAATTTTGTTGTCAAAAACGGTTTAGAAGTAAACAATAATCTTATCTTTGCCGACGCTACAAACGATAAAGTTGGTATTGGTACTACCGTAACAAGAGCAACTTTAGATGTTCGTGGTGGTATTGCCGCAACTCATATAAATTTAACCGGAATTGCAACTTTCCAAACTCTTGTACTTGAAGGACCAGTAGCTGCAGGAAGTCTAACAAGTTTAGGATCAACTGGACAGTATCTAAGAACAACTTATAGTGGAGTTGAGTGGTCAAGTTTTCCTAATTTTAGAACGGTACAAACTTATACTGCTTTTGATGGACAATTTGAGTTTCCATTTACTCATACACCAAATGAACTTGATGTTTTTGTCAATGGTGTAAAATTATCAAGTTCAGAATACTATGATAGCAGTGTCGATGTAACTTTAGTTTCTTCAACAAATCAGGGTGATATTGTAGAACTTGTTGGTTATGGTGTGCTCGGCGCATATACTGGCGGATCAACTATTAATGGTATTACAGTTCTTGATGAAGGAACACCTGTAGGTACAGTTGATTTAGTTACATCAATTAACTTTGTTGGCGGTGATGTAGTTGCTGCTGGCACGGGTGCAGGAGTTACAGTATTCATTACACCAACTGACATAAACTATATCGATGGTGATGCAAGAATCACTGGAATATTGACTGTAGGTTCTTCAAGTGTAACTATAAATGGTCCACAAAATAAAATTGATACTGGAACTATCACAACTGACGAATTAAATGTAACTGGACAACAATATTCAAGTTTAAATTTTACAAAGACAGTAGATAATCCAGTTTCTATTGGATCAACAGAAATAATTTTAGACAGTAGTTCCGATATTATAGTTGGAGATAGAATTACTGTAGTTGGAGTGCTAACTTCAGCACCTGTTGTTGCAATAACTACAACTGCAGTTACTCCATATAATAGAACATTTTTAAATACTTCAACAGCAATTAACACTGGAATAGGTTCAACAGCAATTGGTGTTGCAAGTACAATTGGAGTATCTGTTGGAAGTTCTATCAGTATCGTTGGTATTTTTACAGATGTTCCAGTTGTTGGATTCTCAACAATTTTAGTTCAAAGTGGTTATGTTAATGCGGTTTTAATCAGTCCCGGATTTGCAAAAACCACTGTAATCCCGATTAATTCTCCAGTAGGATTCTCAAGTAGAGTTACTCAAAAAGATGTAGTTCAAATTGGAGCATCCAGCACAATATCAACCGGAATTAGTTCTGCAAGTTCTGTATTGGTACAAAGATTTGTAAATTCTTCCGGTCTTTCTGTAGGAAATGTATCAATATCTGCGGGTATTGTTACTGCATCATCTGGTATTATAACATACTATGGTGATGGACAATATTTACTTGGCGTAAGTGTTGGTAGCACCCAATATTGGAATAAAACATCAGTTGGAATTCATACATTATCTAATGTCGGCATAGGAACAACGGCAAAATCAGCATATTCTTTAGATGTAAATTCTGATATTAACTTTGGTGGTTCATTATATCAAAATGGCAGTCTTTTTGTCGCTTCGCGTTGGACTACTGGAGCAGGAACAACAATTTACCGACAAAGTAGAGTTGGTATAGGTACAACAAAAGCAGATACTGACTTGCATGTACAAGGAGATCTTAAAGTAACGGGAAATATCTTAGATAAAGATGGAAATTTTGGTTCTTTGGGTTATGTCTTAGGAAGTGATGGTTCTAATGTTTCTTGGATTAATAGTTCAACATTAGGAATCCAAGGTGCTCAAGGAATTCAGGGACTTGATGGTATTCAAGGTCTCATGGGAATTCAGGGAAATGAAGGTTATGTTGGTCAAGATGGTTCCCAAGGTTCTCAAGGTGTTCAAGGAATTCAAGGTAGATCAAATCAAGGTGTTCAAGGTCTTCAAGGTTCTAATGGAACACAAGGCACTCAAGGCACCAGTGTTCAAGGAAGAGAGGGAGCCTTTGCTGGTCAGGGAGCGCAAGGAACTGAAGGTTCACAAGGAACTCTAGGTCCTCTCGGCAATACAGGTCCACAAGGTGTTCAAGGTACTCAGGGACTTGCTGGACAAGATGGTGTATTATTGAATGTTGGGTCTTCTGGTTCATTTAATGTTGTTCTAACATCATCCTCCGCAGGAGTTACTACTCAAATTTCAAGTTCAGATTCGTCAAAACCATTTGTTTTTGACACATCTATTCCCGGTGTTGGAATTGGAACAACAACAATCAGTAGCAATTTGCATATTGGTGCTGGTAGAACAACTCCTAATGGAGCTCCAATCAAAGTTAATGCAGGATCTTTATTAACAACGCCAGAATCAAATGCAATTGAATATGATGGAGTGAATCTATTCGTAACACAAAATGATATTACAAATGGAACTAAGAGAGCATTTATTGACTCAACGCAATTTTATAGATTAAATGCAAACGGTAGTGATATTAGTGCAACAACGGCAGAAACCTCAGTTTCTTGGTTTGGAAACAATGTAGGAGTTTCACTTCTCTCTGGACATTATTATGAAATTGACTATAATCTCTTCTTCACGAAAACGACAGCAGGAACTTGCACATTGCTCTTCAGTTCTTCTTCCGGGTCTGGATTTGCATCATTAACTGCAACTGGTAATGTTACTGGTAATATTGACATTGTTGGTGGAAGAGTACTTGCAGGAACTGGTCAAACAGTCACAATGTCTCCATCAGCATCTATTATTAATGGTGCAGGAGGATTGATTCAGGTTAAAGGACTTGCTATACCATCTGCAGACTGCAGAGTGACTTTAAAAGCATTTGTCAGTGCTGGTACAATTACGCCGCTTAAGGATAGTTATCTAAAAATTAGGTGCTTAGGAAATTCAGACTCAATTGGAAATATTGCTTAATTATTTCGCTCCAATTCTAAATAAGACATAGGAGATCTACAAGAATGGCATACAACAGAGAACTATCGCAGTTTGCATCTTATTTGGGTGTAAATGATGCGGCTAAAAGAATAGGAATATTAACAGATATAAATGTTTCTGGTGTTGTTACTGCCAATTATTATCATGGAGATGGTAGATATTTAACTAATATTGTCGCATCATTTGTTCCAACGGGTCCAGCAAAATCAATTCAATTGAATAATGGTGGATATCCTGCGGGTGCAAATAACTTTTTTTATGATACAGGTACTGATAATGTTGGTATCGGAATTTCAACTCCAACATCAAAATTTCATGTAACTGACACTTCTCTTTTTACTGGAATTTCCACATTTACAAATACTACGCTTTTTAGAGGAAATCCAGTTATAATTGGATCTGCCACTTCAACTGGCACTCCATCACAATCACTTCAAGTAACTGGCAACGCATATATATCATCAAGACTTGGAATTGCTCTTACAGTTACGCCAACAACTCAAGTTTCTATTGCCGGAACTTTAGGATTATCTGAAGTTGGTGGTACTGGGAATAGAACTCTGATAACATCAACTACAGGTGGATTAATCATTAATCATAATGATTCTCAAGATATTATATTCCAGACTAACTCTACAAATAGATTTAGATGGAGACACGCTTCAAGTGCTCTATTAATTGGCGCAGATACCCCAACTGGAACGGCAAACCAAAGACTTCAAGTTGCTGGCGGTGCATATTTTAACGGATCTTTGGGTATTAATTTTGCTGCTCCAACATCAGCTCTTTATGTTGATGGCGATTCTTTCATATCCGGAGTCACAACATCAGCAAACTTTAATATAACAGGACAATACAGAGCAGGCAATGTACCAGTTATTGATTTCAACCGAAGATTATTAAATATCACAGCAGGTGCAATCGTTGGTATAAACTCTAATGGAATATATGTTGGTGCAGGTCTTACGACATTAGACTTTGTTGGAACTGGAGTAAGCGTTAGGGTCAATAACTCAACTTCACGAATTGAAGTTGCAATGAGAGATGAAGGTATTCTTGGATCATATGTTGAAGATGCAAAAGATATGTTTGGGCATCTACCTTTTGAAAAAAGAATATTAGCGAATGAAACAATCACAATTGGAAATCAAAATACAGGAGTCTCGTCAAGTTATGTTGTAGGAAATTTTGCAAAGTTAGTGATAGATTTTAACGGAACTTTAAACATTGATTCCAATAAGGTTGTAGTTATAAATCCACTGGGATTAAATAAATAGACTATAAATAACTAAAAAACAAATTAGGGATATGTCTCAACTAAATGTTGATAATATTGCAAATAGATTAGGGACAGGTGGACCTACTGTTCCTGCTTTGACATCTACGGGTAGCATTACTGTTCAAGGAAATCTGAATGTAACTGGAATTACAACTCTTTCTTCAGCCAATTTCCCCTCGGGATTTACCGTTTCTAGTGGTACTATTACTGCACCTACTTTTACATCAAATACTGCTTCAGGCACCGCGCCATTTACAGTTTCATCTACAACTAAAGTAAACAATCTGAATGCAGATTTACTTGATGGATATGATAGTTCGATATTTTTTAATGCAGGAAATCTTAGTTCTGGTACAATACCAACTGCAAGATTAGCATCAGGTACTGCTAACTCAGGAACTTTCTTAAGAGGTGATCAAACTTGGCAACCAGTCACATCTGCCGATTATAACTCTCTTGAGCAGATTTTTGGCGGAACAAGAAAAAGTATTTCGGCAATCTATAGTATTAATGCAAGACAAAATACTCTGAATGGTTGGGCAACTAATGGTCCTGCTGTAGCTGCTGGTCCATTGGTCAGCGATCTTCGTGCATATGGTGCCAATGGACAGTCTGATGCCGAACAGTGGTCTTGGTTTGGTTTAGGATTTATCCCAAGAGTAAATGATAGTACTTATAATTATGGAGATACTGGACAAAATTATCCTCTCACTAGACAGCAGATGAATGTGACTGGGAATAATATAGGTTCTCAAGCTCTATCAGGAGCATATCCAAACAGTACTTCTTACAACCCCGTAAGCATCTTAATGATGCCAATTCGTAATCATTCCAACATTTCTAAGACAATTACAATTTATGGAATGCATTCATCATATTGGTCATCTGGACATGATGGAAGTTCTTTGTGGGTATATTCTCCGGGACAAAACGGAACTTATAGTGGAGTAACATCTGGTACTTGGACAAATCTTGGGCAAAGAACTGGTAATAGTAGTTACGGACTTACTTGGTCGGCAAACATTACAATTCCAGCACAAACAACTTATGTTGTCATGCAAGTTGCAACATCATACTATTGGACAAATACTGGTGGTATTTTTTGGATGTATGACCAAAATAAATTCTATAATTTATCATCTACTTTTTCTGATCCATATATTCAAGTTGATAGTAGAATGATTAATACTATGAAATTTGCTGATTGGTATAGATACGGTCTAACTTCAACTAATCAGTATCAATTCTACAAAGTTTATAATGCATGTGCAGACATGTATGGTAATAGATAATATAAAAGGAGTACTCTAATGGCATACGTACAATTTAACGAACAAAATATTAGTACAGTTCAAGTATCATCTGAACAAGAAGGTGATGGTTGGTATTTAATTCCAACTGAACATGAAGGTCATAGTTTTTATAAACTTGTTGATGGGGAAGTAGTTCCATTCTCCGAAACTGAGGTTGAACAATTTAATCGCAACACATTTAAGAAAAGTTATCAAACAGAATTAAAAACTAAAGTTTCTTTAGTTTTAACTGAAACTGATTGGTTAGTTCAAAGACATTCTGAACAATCTAGTTCTAATGGAGAAACATCTTTATCCGATGCGGAATATTCAAGTTTAGTTGAATATAGATCAAATCTTCGTTTTCTTTCTAACGAAGATTTATATCCTGAAGAATATGTCTTTCCAGAATTTCCTCTGAAAAACAGATATTCGTTCAGTTCAATAAGTGATTTAGAATCTTTACTAAATTTAATTCCAAATTGAACTTGAGGTAGACACTCATAAAACTGTCCACTGACCTCCCAAAACCGACTTGGGAGGTTTTATAATGTCTAAAGACACCTGAGAAACGAATGAGGTACTCAAATCTGAACCGACTGATTTTTGTCGGCAGTTTTGTATGGGTTGCTCATTGGGCAACCAAAGTAACCGAAGCAGTGTTTAATGCACTATTCTGATGCTTACATTATACACCAGTGGATACAACTATAGCAAGCGTCGTTGCAATCAAGTTGTAGATTGGTTCATTTCCAAACACCTTCCAAGATATAAACTTGAAATCATTGTCAATCATCGTGGAATGTTACGCGATGGAGTTTATGGTTGGGTAGGAGTAATTGGTTGTAATTGGAGACCAAGATGCTTTGAGATTGAACTACACAATCATATGGACCCTGACCATTACACCAGAACCCTTCTACACGAACTCTGGCATGTTTATCAGCATGTTATGGGTGCTCTGAAGGATAAGCACGGAAAGAGGTACTGGAGGGGCATAGACCACTCTGAGACGGACTATGAAGACCAACCATGGGAACAACAAGCATTTCAAATGGAAGAAGTGCTTTTCAATGAATACTTAGACTACTTGACACAACACTGAAAACTCTGTACAATGACCTTTGTGGAGGTTGAAAAACTATGATCACTATGAAAGCTCCTAAGACCAAGAAGAAATTTGTAAGTGTAACACCGCTAAGTTCCAAGGCAAAGAATCGCTTTGTGAATATCATGCAATCACTTCATACAATGGAAGTGGAACAAGAAACTGATAACATGTTATTTTTGGTTTCTATCAATCGACAATACTGCACTTGGATTCCCAAGTCTGGTAATGAACATTGGAAAATTGAGAAATGATTGGATTGATTGCTGCGTTGACTTGTGGAATTTCTACATACTATGGAGTCGGAGACGGATTTCATGGAAAAGTTACTGCGAATGGTGAGCGGTTTGACGCTTATCGTTGGACTGCAGCTCACCCTTATCTACCTATGGGTTCACGCATACGGGTGACAAATCAAGACAATGGTAAACAAGTTATTGTTCGTGTAAATGATCGTGGTCCATACTCACATGCTGATTTGGATCTTTCTTATGCTGCTTTTGCTCACATTTCTTCTGTAAAAAAAGGTAACGCTGTCGTTTGTTGGAGGGTTGTTGGATGAAAAAACTGATTGTTCTTGCTGCACTATTGTTTGGTTCTCCTGTTTTTGCACAGTCTGCACCAGTAGTTCCTAAGGTAAAAGTTTATCGTCCTTTTGTATATGAAACAAACTGTATTTTAGAGTATGGTGTTCAAACCTATGATGATGTTTGTAAAGTCATTGAAACTCGTGAAACTGGTGGAGCATTGAGAACTCGTAACATTTTCTCCAATAAGTTTGGTTTGACTATCAAAGGACGGTTTGATAAAGAGAAAGGATATGTGACTTGGGATAGTCACAACAAATTTGAATATAAGTTTGATTATAAAGTTGGTGGTAGTGGTTGGACTTATGTAATGCCAGGTGTTCTTCTTGAAAATATTAGTTGGGACTGATGAAAGTTACTGAACATAACATTCAAGATACAGACTTGAATTTGGACGATATTATCGAACTAATTCGATTGGTTAAGAAAGAATCAAAAGAGCATGAAGATCGTGCTGTTTTGCTACGCTATGGTGTTTTGATTGGTAAGTTGGTCTGCCTTCGACATGACTTAATTTCTTAAAAAATTATAAACTACCTTAAATAGTAGTAGAATAGGAGAAAACCATGGTTGTATTTCTTACTGCAACCATTATTACTTGCTCTGACGCATTGAGTGTGATTCAACGCATTTCTAAAGTTGTGGGATTAACTGAAGTTCAAAGAACAGAAATTATTCAAGAAATCCGCAAAGTTATTCCTTCCTGTCCCGTTAAAGTAGTAAAACAATGAATGAAGAATCTCAAATTGACAAGTGGAATCGTGGACTGACTCTCTTTGAGGAAAGTGTATTGAAACCAGATCCTGAACTTCGCAACTGTGCTCATAACCAAAAGTGTTTTAATGAACTTATGGCAGTTCGTGAACAAGTCCTACAATATCTTAAGACATTGAGACAATGAGTTCTTATACCTTTTGGTTGATTATATTTGCTTTTGTTTTGTATTTTATTGCTACAGACCAATCAGTAGCGAGGGCATTTTATATGCTAACTCAACTAGCAAGAGTACAGTATGAAAAGACAAAGTGGTGGATTTTACATAATCCAGCAAATCCAATTGTAAAGTATTTTATGTGGAGAAGAGCATATAAACTTGCGAAGGAATTGCAACAGGAGTTAAAATCAAGAAATAAATAAACATTATCTGAGTAATACATATGCTCTCCACTCAATACCGTCTTCGCCTTGAAGCAATCTGTGAGCGAATTGTAAAAGGCGAATCTGTAGAGTTAAGCGACATGATTTGGGCAGAGAAGTTGGCAAAAGCAAATCGTTCCGCTGCAACACTTCTAAGGCAAGCAAGACGCCGTGCTGCAAATCCAGATATGCAAGAAGGAAGTTTAGATGACTTTATGAACGCATTGGATTTGGGTGATCCCGACCCTTCAAATCACCGCACTGGATTCAATGGAGCTGATGATATTATTGATTTCTTCACAGGAGACAAACCAGACGATTGGCGACAAAGAGACTGATGAAATATTTACTTTTACTTTTGCCATTTGCAACTCTACCCGCAAGTGCTATCACTTGGAGAGAGTTTTGGGAACCTTTTGAACCAAGAGTTTATTATAGAGAACCAATTTGCACAGAAGTTGTGTATCGTGAAGAATATGTGCCAGGCAATAGATGGAATCCTGGATATGTAAGGACTTGGAGAGAACGAGTCAGAGTTCCTTGTTCAATTTATAATTAAGTTGTATTAAGCAATCCACATAAACCTCCTAGATAGTGGTAGAATAGTAAGGTCATAAAAATGAACTGAAAACTCTTTATTATGATATTCTTTGTGCGTGGAGGTCATTATGCACAATTTAATTTCTTACAATCAACTTGCTGGGTGGAAAAAAATCGGTAATACGCTAGATGAGTTTATAGACCAGCACGAAATTATGAATTCATATTTTGAATGTCTAACTGAATGTGATGAGGATACGCAGAGTTGTAGAAGAATATGTAGAAAACTCTTGACCACATAGACCAGTTTAAAGTCTGTCCATTCACCCTTGACTTTCGCGGTCAAGGGTTTTATAGTAGGTGCATAGACATCCAAAGCAATGACCTACACAGCAAAACTCAAAGTTTCTTTTGATACTGAATGGACTCCAAGTTATTCGTCTGGAATGTATGACGACGAAACTCTTCCTGAGGAGCATTATACTTTTGAGATTCCCTGTGAAGACATCAACACCATTCAACTCTTCCGTTTCTTTGGAACTGTTGCCCGCACGATGGGACATAATGAAATTGGTATTATGAAAGGTGCTTGTTCGCTTGCATTTAATGATATGCGTAGTGAAGAAGATATGCGTAAAATTTCGGAAGAGTTTGAGCTGATGATGTCAGAGGATTATTCTAAAGAACTCCGTAGGTTGGAAGATGAGATTTATGATCTGAAAGCAAAACTTTCACGCTGCCAGCAACCCGAAAATCCTCAATATACCGATGAGGAAATGTCAGCAATGACTCATCAAGAATGGAATGGTGTTGTTCCTGGGTCTCCTGAAGCAGTTGAGAAAGGTTGTAAGTGTCCTGTAATGGATAATGAAGAGATGCCTGAAGAACGCAAGTGGGTTAATGCTGATTGTCCTATTCACGGTAAAGTAAAATGACTGAACGAGCACAAGAATTTATGAATGAAGTATGGGAACACCGAAATAATTTCGGTGCTGATACTGAAGAAAAGTTAGTTTCTGCTATTCTTTGTCTTGCTGCAGAAAAAGTGCAGTTCTTTACGGCTCAAGATGGTAGAATTGTTTTGGATAAAGGTGATATGATTCGACTTGCAGAGGAACTAAACCAATGAAAATCTTTCAAGTCGCAAAATGGGGTGTAAGAGAGGATTATGGTAAAGAGTTCTACCTATCACTCTTTCTTACTGAACGATATTCACTGCTTCAAGTTGCAGTTGATTTTGGTGAATATGGTAAGTGGATTGAGTGGCCTTATCTTCAAATCTCTATGGGATATGGTAGACTGTTTTCCTTTCTATTCTCTCTTGGTCGTTTAGGATTTACTTTTGATATCTGGGGGAGAAACTGGCGTGATGAGTTGTTCTATCAAGCAAAAGATTATATGAAGTTGAAAGATGACTAAACCTCTACCTGACAAAAGAGAACTTGATATAATGTGGACTGTTGCAACCAGTACCAGTTTGGAAACTGGCACAAGACCTAACATCCATTTTGCCAGGATGCTGTATGATGAGTTCAACGACATCAAACCCCCAGTAGGACTTGGAAAATGAGTGGTGGACATTTTGGTAACTGTGGTTACGATTACTACAAAGTTTATCAGTTTGCTGATGAATTGGAAGATGAGATTCTCAAAAATGGTCAGAAACGTGAAGATGGTGGATACTATGGTGAAGAGTATTATCCTGCTTTTGAACCAGAAACTATCGAATATCTAAAAGAACAACTGCCAAAAATGAAAAAGATGGCAGAGATTATGAGGCATATTGATTATCTGTATTCAGGTGATCATGGTGAAGATAGTTTTATGGAACGGGTGAAAGAAGTGGAGGCTAAGTATGAAATTTGATGGAATTGATTGGGCAGTTTTGTTTGTATTTTTTATTGCAATCGTTGCTGGTGCTATCATCACCTATGATGCCCAACAACAACGAGTATTATTCCAACAAACATACAATAAAAACTTGGAGTGTCGTCAAGCACTCAAAGACCAAACAGTAGTAAGAGTGAATGAGATTTGTGGAGAAGTTCCTGTGATTGGAGATTTTGTGAAATGAACCAATATTATAACGACTATCCAAAAGAACCTATTGGTGGTGGTAATCCTTATTACTGCTGTTCTTATTGTAAGATAAGTGACCCACAAATCAACGGAGAACTTAAAAATCATACAGAATGGTGTGAGTATCGTATTCAAAAGGAACTTGGAAAATGATTGAACTTCGTATCGTTGAGAATGAACTGGGAGTGAAACCAGACATTCAGTATCGGTATCATATTTTTACTACTGATGCTTCTGGTAATTTATGTCCTCCCATCCTTTATGATTGTGAGGAATGGAGTGAATGGAAAACTGCTCCTTATGTAAATGTAGAGGAGATTGAAAATGATTGAAATCAAAAAATCTTATGTCTTGGAACTAACAGAACAACAAGCAAAAGAACTCTATTGGATTTTGAGAGATGTAAATTTAGAAACTGATAATACACTAAAACTTGTTTATCATGAACTAAAAAAATTATTTGATGCGGGGATACGATGAACGAAACACTTAATAAGAACCTCACACTCATTCAGGAGGTTGCTACAAAGGCACTTGAAGAACTCAAGAATTCCACAGAACGATTTGGTGGTGTAAATTATGCTGACCTACGAGTGGTTGATGTGTGGGTGAAATATAGTATTCACGAAGAGGATTTGGAGTATGGTGTGTTGATTGAAGAATGTTCTCCAACTGCTTATGATTTTCAGGATTATATGTTAGAATACCTGAAAGATAATCTGCCTAATAATTTGGGGTGGAGCATTTATGTGGAGTTGGATTGGTGATGACTAAAACTCAATCAGCATTAGAACGAGTTATTATTGAACTTGATAGTTGGTGTGATAATTGGACTCCGACATCTTATAATGACCCTCGCATTAGTTTGAGACAGATTGCTGACCGTGCCCGTGATGTTTTAGAACAGGAGAAAAATGACTATGATTTTAGATGAAGAAGTCATCAAACTTGTAAAAGAACACTTTGAAGAAGATTGGGATGAAAATGATGGTTGGGAGTATTCTGGAAACTTTGATGCCTTTGTGAAGTTTGCCCAAGAAATCTTTCAAATGGGTTATAATGAAGGTAGTTATGATATGTCCTACTATGAGTGAAATGAAACCCTTTATCTTTATCTTCATCATTCCACTTCTCATCATTACTGGTTATTTCCTTTCTATGGAACTACTGAATACTTACAATACTCAAAAGGACAGAGAGATGTTCTTGAAATCTTATGAGATTGTGATAGAATGTAGGAAGTCTTATAATGTGATTAATTCCGCAACTAACATTTGTGGTGAAGTTCCTGTATTTGTGAGTTCTGTAAAATGACTAAATGCACCTGTTCTTACATTCAAATAGGAACCAAGACCTCCAATAGCAAAAACCTCAATCCAGATTGCCCATTACACGGAACTGATAGTGTGTGGTATAATAGTCCAGAACAAGTCAATAAACGAAAGGATAGGTCTCAACGACTTCGGGAACTTTATGATGCTGCTCGCAAAGCAAGGGAGAATGTGAAATGAAAGTTTATTCACTCTATCACAACGAAACTTATGTTGCTTCCTTTCCAAATAAGGAAGATGCTGTTTTCTATGGTAAGCAATTCTATGAGGATGGATGGTCTTGTAATATTATTGAAGAGTATTTGAGTAAATCTCCACCACTTTATAGCACTCCTTATATTCCACCTGCTTCAAGCACTACTCCTACTATTCATAATGTAGTAAAAGCAGAACCTTATAAAGATGTGAGAGCAAATTGGGAGGAGAAATGACTTACGAAGTTCAAACTTGGGATGATGCAGATAAAACTGTGTATTATGAAACCGTAAAGGATGCTATTGATTATGAGAGTGCTCGTGATATAATTGTAGAGAAGTATCCAAATCGTAAAGTAATTGCTGTAATTAGAAAATGAATTTACTTGAAACACTTGAATACTTTCTCACAGAAACCGCAGCAGATATGGATGGTTTGTCTTGGGAAATCCGTGAGGAAACTAACTTTGAGGACAACAACATAGACCATTTGACTGAATGTTATGATTTCAATAAAGAACTTTATGATAATCTCAAACAAATCAAACTGATGATTGAAGAGAAAGACCCAGTAAAACAAATCCTCAACGACCCTAATGATGAACTGATTGAAAAGTTTGTGGAAAAGAAAAAAGAAGTTAATGATAAACTGATTGAGAATGTGCTAAAATGGTCTGATAAAGTTTTAGATGGTATTGATTTGAATGAAAAACTACCCGATGAAGAAAATGACTGAACCAACAGACACAGAAATCCTTGAATTTCTACTCAATCAATTCAAGATGTGTTCTCCTAAAATGAATGGAGAACACGATTGGGTTTTTATGAATAGTGGATTTCCTATGAGTAGAGCAAAAGGTAAAAGTGCCCGTGATGCTGTGATTGCTGCGATGAGGGCAAGATGACTGAAATTGTTAATCTTGAAGAATGTGTTGATTATGTCGTCAAAGTTGTTCGCAGAGACGATACAACTCTTTATGGTAAAATTAGAAATTCTCCCACCTATCCAGATGATGACCGTCCTTTTGTATTTGATTTGGGAAATGGTGGGGGACTTCGTTATAGTAAATATGGTAGAGTAGTAAAAAAGGCAAACAAACTTGATATTATTTGGATTAAAAAAATAGCAAAGGAAACCTGTGATGACTGAAAGAAAACCTATACAAATCTCTGGTGATATGGTATTATGTTCCGACAATACCTTATGGAAACTTGATGGTAGTTGGTGGGCAAAACTTGCTCCCATTCCTACTGACGAAGAATACGAAGAACAACGAGATGCCAGATTGGAATGGCATAACAAACTTACAGAAGCATTATATGAACGAGGTAGTTGGAGTAAAAAATGACTTATAAATAAAATGTCTATAGAAACCGCAATTCTCTACGGACAGATTAGGTGCTTTCGGGCACCTTTTCTATTATAAATACTAATGCGGTTTCTGTAGAATAACGATGACTTACCAAAGTCCAAGAATTTACATATACAAAATTACCTTTGAAGAAGTTCCATATTACTATTATGGAGTTCATAAGGAAAAATACTTCAACGAAGAATACTGGGGTTCTCCTACAACAAACAAGTGGTGTTGGGAACTTTATACACCAAAGAAACAAATACTTCAATTTTTTGATTATACGGATGAAGGTTGGTTGAAAGCACAAGAAATTGAAGAAAGATTGATAAAACCATTTTTTAATACAGATAAATGGTGTCTAAATGAAAGTTGTGGTGGTAAAGTATCTCTAAAAGTTTTGCGTGAAAGTGGAAATAAATGTTATGAACTTGGTTTAGGAGTTCATTCACTAACCAAAGAGCAAAGAAGTGAAAATGCTAAAAGAACTGGTAAAATTTATGGAAAAAAAGGAGGTGAAAGAGTATATCAACTTGGTGTTGGAGTTCACGGAAGAACAAAAGAACAGATGAGTGAAGATGGGAAACAAGGAGGAAAAAAATCATACGAACTTAAAATAGGAATACACGGAAGAACCAAAGACCAGATGGTTGAAAATGGTAGAAAGTGTGGAAATAGAACATATGAACTTGGAATTGGAATACACGGACAAAGCAAAGAAAAAATGACGGAAAATGGAAGAAGAGGTGGAAAAATAGGAGGTAAAAAAACAAGTTCTCAAAGATGGATGTGTCTTGAAACTGGATTTATCACAAACGCAGGTGCTCTTTCAAATTATCAAAAGAAAAATGGAATAGACATCACTAAACGAGTGAGAGTGGTATAAGGACACTTTACAAACTGGAACAAGGTGCCTTTACAGGGCACCTTTTTTGTTGTATACTGACCTTATGAGTAATCACTTAAATGAATAACGATTGGAAACCAACTGAAATCAACGAAGGACAATCAACAAACTGGGAACCAAGGAAGCAACACCCCGAAGAAGTCGCAAATGGACTTCGTGATGCTTTTAGACAAGCAATCAAAGATGGTGTGATGGATGCTACTCCTTATTTTAAATCTATGACTTTCAAATCTGATATTGAAAAAACAGAAGCAGAAATCAAAGTGCTTCAAAAGAAACTTGAACTCCTCAAAGAGATTGAGACACATAAATCTCAACCAAGAATGTATCTTGAAAACTCTGGGAAGTATGAGGTTGTCTCTTATAATGGTGAGAATTATTATCGTCTGGAATATCCAACTGATGTTATTTGGTATAAGAAAAAGAAACCTGCTGATGGTATGATGCTGGTTCGTATTACTGATGGTGAAACTCGTCGTCTGCTTGAAGGACTTTGGTTTAATGAGGTGCGAAAGGGAAATTATACTTATGTGGGTGAAGAATGGTTGCCTGATGAGTTAGAATATGAAGAAGATGAGATGGGATATAATCAAGGATGGAATGATTGTTTGAACGAAATCAAGAGGAAAAACTGAAATGACTGAACCAGAAATCATCGTAGAAAGAAAAAAATACGGAAGATGTGCTGTGGATTATACTATGAGAGTTTATCAAAAACTTGATGAAGAAACCATAATGATTGATGGTGTGAAGTATCAAAAAGTAGAAGAACCAAAACCACAAACACTTTATGAGATGTTCTGTAAAGAACAATTGGAGTTTGTAAATAGAGAAGTTATTTGTGATATTGTTGAAAGATGGTTGCCTGATGAAGATGGTGGTGATGATAGATATGCTTGTGGTTGGAATGATTGTGTTGAGAAGTTGAAGTTGAGGTTGAAATGATTGAACCATTAAACCATAAATTAGATGTAAGTAAAATCAAAACACTCACAGATGTAAAGAATGTCTTTGAGTGTATGAATTTGTATTCTTATGCTGAAGAAGACCACGAAAAGTATGAACTCCTCAAAGAATACTTCACAATTCCAAACGAAGCACAAGAAATCAAATTTGAACTACCACGCAAGTCATTAGAAGAAATCTCACAAGAGTTTGATGAGAAGATTGATAAACATATTGAGAGTATCAAGCATAAGTTTGCTGAACTCAAATGTCATCAAGAGTATTACTACAATCAAAAGTTCAATAGAATTATTGAGAACTTTAAGTATGCGAAGGAACACGGACAATTCCCAGTCAGACTTACAGTAGGTAATTTAGATTGTTCTACTCTTGGTGTGAGCAGTGCTGTAGATTGGACTACAGAATTTAGAATTGGTAAAGATGTGGTAGGATACTGGGACATCAAACCAAACATCAAAGTGTATCTGGAAAAGAAACCAAATGTGATTGTGAGATACTTTACTAAGCTACTTCTTGACTTTACTTGGAACGACAAGTGACACTTTCTAAACTGGCACAAGAGCATCCCACAGGTGCTCCTTTTGGTTGTATAATGACTTCATAACAAACAAACCGATGCACTACGAAACTGACATCATCATTCATCAGTATTCATCTGATGGTGATTTTTATTACAAACTCAAAGTCACAGATGTAATGAATATGGATTACTACTATGAGGGTAGTGCTTCCACACTTGATGATGTTATGGAATGTATCCAACTCCATCTCAAACAACACCAGAACTGAAATGACTGATACACAAAAACTTCAATTCCTTCTCACCAAACTTCAAGAAACTGCAGACAGTAAGCATTGTTATGATGAATGTGGTGATGATTATTCTCCTTCAGACGCTGGAAATTATGATGATGCTTTTGATGCGGGATTTGAGTATGGTGAAATAACATTTGCTCGTGATTTGCTTCAACAACTTAAACTTCAAACACAAATTGAACCTCATTTGAAATGACTGCCTTCACTTACAAAGGATACGGACGCATCTACACTAATCCAGAACACATTCAAGTTGTAGAAGATATTATCAAATTACTTGATGAGTTTGAGTGGAGTTATTATCCAGAAGGACTTGTAGCATCTTGGGATATGTATCCAAATGTTGAGTATGTTGGTAAGTTTGAATTGGATGGAGAAAAGTTCAAAGAATTCTGTAAAAAAGCAGACATTCCTGTGTTTATCTTTGATGCTGGTATGAATGATTATCCTTCTGGATATTATCCTACAGAACCTTTGAGTAAAGAAGAAATCAAAACACTTTCTTATGGAGAACTGAAATGACTATCAAAGCAACTGAACTTCTCAAACTCTTTTCCAAAGCAAAGCAACTTGATTTAAGTGTTGAAATTCGTGAGGACAAAGATGGTGATTATATAGTTCGTATCTACGAAATGTACCACCCAGAAGGATTTGATGAAACAGTATTCATCAATCAACAAGGTGAAACTAATTGGGATAAGAGATGTTATAGTTTTGATTATATGATGGATGTTCTTGATGAAAAGTTAGAAGAAAAACGACAAGAAGAAATCAAAGAACAAAAACGACAAGAACTTCTTGCTCGTTTGACTGATTTTGAAAAGGACTTGCTTGGAGTAAAATGACTGAACGAGTAAAATTCAAAACTATCACACGAGTGATTGACCCAAAGACACGCATTCATTATCTGGATGCTGTTGATGAGAATGGATACCATTGGTCTGCTCAAATGACCCACCAAGAAGAACCTTGGATTATCTACAAAGAAGTTTGGAAAAAAGACCCACAGCAACCTTATGACACTTGAAGAAATCCTAGAAGAATATGGACAGGAAGTATTAGACACATACTACGAACTGTTCCCAGACAAAAGTATTTCAAAGTTTCCTGACCGTTTCTGTGGTTTTGTTGGTGAATATTCTGATTTTGTGTTAGACTGTTACTATTCAACGGGTAGTGATGAACTTGAACCTATTGAACACTTTGAAAACGGAGTGTTTCAAGAGTATTATTACTACGACGAAAAAACCTCAACTGGATTTGTATTTTATAATGAACGATGAAACCAAAAAACGCAGGATTTGACGGAGCAAAAGGTATCAATCTCAATCATCCTGCTATGGAGGATGGTGGTATCTTTCAGTTGAGAAGAGGTAAAAAACCATTACAACCAGATAAGTATAATCTCAAAAACCAACTACTCTGGTATTATCCTGACGATGAGGATGCTAAACTTTATTATTGTAATGAGAACAACCAACTATTTGAGTTGGATTTTATACCTGTATCACAATGACTAATGAAGATATGCCTTGGGTGATTGGACTAACTGATGAAGAAATCCAACAACTCCGCACCAATAAACAAGAACTCACAGAATACGGCAAACAGAAAATCCGAGAACTTATGAATAAAAAACCAACTCTTTATAATAAACTAGAAGAGTGGGTTGATTATGGAAACTTCGCACAATCCAGAGATGTTCTGGTAAATGAGATTGTGAATATCGTAAAGGATTGGTTGCCGAAAGAACACGAAACTAACAGTTATAAGTGGAATGAGTGTATTAGAATGATTAGGGAAAATCTACGATGACTGATGGTAAGTTGAGGTTTTATGATAAAGGAAAAGAAACTCTCACAATTGATGATAGTTCTTGGGGAAAAGTCCAAACTCCAGAAACACAGTTGCACATCAAAGAAATGACCCACGAAGAAATGCTTGAAGAAGCGGCAAAACGAGAAAAAGAGAATGAAGTATTAAAGATTGCTATTGATTTCATTGAAGAACATTCAGAAGCAATGAAACAACTTCGTAAGATTGAGCATGAAGAACTAATTGAAGAACTGCAAGCAAAGAAAAAAGAAAACTTCCAACTGGTTGCCGATGCTTGTATGAAAGAATATGAGCAGAAGTATCATCGTGATGTATTCCCAGTGGATGAGCATTGGGTGTATATGGTTTCCGAATATTTCGGCACAGGGGAGGGTCAAACTGTGTGTGTTATGATGACACAGGCAAATCCTGGTCATAAAGAAGATTTTGAAAACTCTACCAATAAGTATGTTGCTTGTACTACACAGCAATATCGTGCTGTAAGGGCATTTCATGAGCAGTTTGGCACTTGGTATCTTCATGGTCTCAGATTTCTCAGTAAAGAAGATTTCTTCAGTGAATATTCATACTACATTCCTCCAGCAATGATGAAGCTCCTTAATAGAAGTTGCTTCAAAGACTTCTACACCCGTGTTCATTATAACTTCTCATAATGGACTTCACAAAACGCCAACTGGTTCTATTGACAACTGCCCTTACTTTGTTCTATGATGAGATTGCAAAGACAGCACCTTCTGAAATGAAGTTGGAAGTTATGGAACTTGCACAGATGATTCAAGATGCTTATGAGGAAGTAGAGTGAGTAGATTTACTGAAAACCCAGACGAAATTGTACTTCAAGACATTCAAATGTTTCATCTTGAAAGTATGAATGAACGCACCTTATGGGTTGGTGTGTATACTGAAGACGATAAAATCTATCACTTGAATATTTCTGCGGATGGTGATAAACTGAGGTACTATTGGAGTGATGAAACCCCGTGAGATTTGAAAATCCAACGAAATGGGAACTCTTTCTTGATGGATTCCATAACTTCTGGAACTGTCTGGATTGTTATAATGACGGGGATGATTGGGGATATAGTGAGTTCTGGGAAGGTTTATCTTTGGGATGGTATATGGAGTACATCTATCCTTATGATGACCCATACAATATCACTATTTCACCTGAACGCAAGTTGAGGTTAGACCAAAAACCACCAGTCATTTATGTATCAGAAGAAGCATATGATGCTCTTGTAGAAGCAATCAATCAACCACCAGAATATAATGAAAAGATTGCTAGATTATTAAGTCGTAAAGCACCTTGGGAAGATGAACGAGAAATCTAAAATCTACTACAATATCTGGTGTTGTGCCTATCAACGCAGAGGGATGTACAAAGGAACAGATAGGGAGCACAGAGAGCATGAAACTATCCGTATGTGTCTTGATATGAAAGACGTAAAGTTTTACCAATTTGATACTGAAAAACCGCATTATCTCTAATGACTTGGATCGATTACTACATTAACCACTGCTGGTTTACTGGTTGGCAAAACATTCGCGGATCATTTCGTATCTGGCGTGATTTGATTTCTGGAAACTATAAGGACTATGCGCTGATGTGGTATGACGACCCTTATGAAGAGTGTTTGTCTTGGTTTTGGCAATGTTTAGGTGATGACGATACTTTACCCAAGGAGTTTCTTGAGCATCTGCAGCAAATGGCAGAAGATGTAAAGACTGGTAAAGTTAAAACAATTCCATTTACCCTAGAAATGATTGATAAACTTGATGACCTTGTTGGTGATATTGAAGTTGATTTAAATGAAAAGTTACCCAATGAAGACATTACCTGATAAAAACGAATTGCGTATTATGTGGAGTGTTGCTACTTCATCCGCAATTGAATCTAGACAACCTGCATATGAAATCTTTGCCAATCTGTTGTATAATGATTTAAACGATAAAGAATTTCCTATTAAACTTGGGGAGAAGAGTGATGGGGATGTTTGACTATTTGAGGTCTTCCTATGATCTTGGAGAACAATTCACAAATGTAGAACTACACACCAAAGATATTGAAGACGGAATAGGTGGCACAATGTCTCACTATTGGTTAGACCCTCACGGATATTTGTATCATATTGATTTCTCCCACACTGCAGACTTTGTAGAACTCAAAGAAGGTGATGAAGGATATGATTCTATACATCTGTGGTGTAACTTTAAGTGGGTTCCCAATGGCAATCACGGAAAAATTAGTCCTTGTATGATTACCAAATATGTTGAGGTTTATCCTCCAACTTGGGACGGTGAATGGACTGACTGGCCTCGCTGTAAAATCCACTTCAAGTATGGTAGACTTATGGACTATGAGTTTGGAACACGATGATTTCTACTGAACTGTTTCCTCATGAGAATCACCCATACCGATTAGAGTTTGGTGAAAAGAAAAATCCTACGGTTTGTTATTTTTCTTGCGAAGAACACTTGCAAAAATATCTAGAAAGGTATAGACTGGATAGTAAGACAACAAAGATTGATTATCGTGATGGAAAACCCATTGAGTCCAGTAAAAAACACAAGAGAAGTGTGGAACAAAAGTCTAAACCAAAAAGTGACGGAAGTTCAAGTACAGTTCGCAAACGAAAACCCAGCGTGGATTCCAATCGAAACACTACTCGCTCTACAAAGTCTAAAAAATGATACAGGTAATTGAAAATGAAGATGGATCTTTCGATATCTCCTGGGATGAAAATTCTCCTACGGAAAGTATTCTCAACACCTGGACTGAAAAAGACTTCATCAAAGTCATTATGGAACATCTTCAAAAACTGAAAGACGATGGATGATAAAACCAAACTCATTCTTGCTATGATGCAGATTGATAATCTTACTGAACTACTAAAAGGAAATCAGTATCAAGACTTTCTATACAGTAAACTAATCTCCACACGAATTGAACTACAGAGGCAACTGAATCATTATGAGTAAACAGTTTTATGACGACGATGCTTTTTATGTGGAGCAAAAAAGTTGGGGTACTTGGCAATCACATTATCCAGATGGTGGTGGGATTATCACATCACTAACTGAAGACCAATGTGTAACTGCTACTCGTTGGTATTTAAAAGCAAAACAAGACGGTGAGTTTGACAAATCACCTGATAAAACTTATGATTCAACTGTTGGAGGAAAACTATGACTATTCGCAATTTTGTAGATAAAAACGGCAATTCGTGGGAATGGGTTGAGACAGAAGAGACTGTAAAAGCAGTTCAAGAACTTGCAAAGTTTGCTGGTAATTACAACGGACCTCTTTATGCACCACATCCTGATTTGAAAAATGAACAATAAACCCCTAACGCCTGAAGAAGTACAGCAAGCAGCAGAACAATTCTTTCCTTTGTTTCGCATTGTTAATAGTCGTATGCCTACAAATGCCACAACAGAAGACACGCTCAAGGTAATGGAAACGGTCTGTAATCTTGCACACAAACTTCGTTTAGAAGAAGAAAAGATTAAATTTGGATTCAATAAGAATGAAAATGCGACTGAATCCTAATCAACAATTTTGGGCAAATATCTTTCGTTGTGCTGTAGAAAGGTCTAACATTTACTTTAATGAAAAAGACCTCGATAGACACGCAAGAGAGCATACAACTGTCGTATTAGCGTTACAAAAAGGAGAACAATTTTGGAAAGAACTGCTGTAGAATATCCCTATCATGTTCTTGATAAGACTACTCCTTGGTATGAGTGGTTGTGTTACTGCGAAATCTGCCACCAATTAAATGCTCCAGGACAACCATCTTTGGGGCGTTTTATGTCATATAGGCGTTACTTAAAATCTGTTGGACTTCTTGATAATGATTAGAAAATTTATTGAATGGTTTTTTACTTCAACAGAAATTTTTGTTGAAGATGATGTTTATTCAAAGTTACTTGAACTTGAATTGAGAATTGAAGCACTTGAAGCGGAAAGTGTAGAGAATAGCAATTGCTTTTATGAACTCTCTAATTCTATTGATGCAGTTGATGCACGCATAGATATTCTGACTCTTGAAAATTGGAATAAAAACGATGTATGAACTCGATGATTTTGAAAAGGCTCTTGCACACTTTGGCACAAGAGTCGATGTAATTATTGCAATGGAAATGGGAGGCAAATTAGATGCTGACGCTGCTTACAAAAATATTAAAATGGAACTCAAGGAACTCAAACGAGTTCGAAAGTCTATCAAGAAAGACAAGGATTTGTGATAAGTGTGGAGTGGTGAAACCACTTGACAAAGACCACTATCAGGTGGTAAAATACTTCCGCGATGGTTTCTCTTACTATTGCCACGATTGCTCTAAACACAAACCAAGAAATGACTGACTTTGATTACAAAAAGTATTCTCTTGAGAATCTTGAAAATTGGATGCATGATGCAATGTCTTCTGGTGAAGCAACACCAAAAGAGATTTATGATGTAATTGTTGGTGTAGTAAAAGATAATTACTACACATATAAACAAAAAACATCTGAAGCATATGAACTTCTTGGACTTTTGAATAGTGGTGTTGATAATAACAAATATAAGGATTATCTAAATGAAATCTTGAGTTGTGATAAAGATAACTCTTCACCAGAGTGTAAAAGTGCTTGGGATGATTTTTGGGAAGATATTGATAATCGCTCAGAAAAATCCAAAGTCCATATAACTGAAGATGGAGACCTTTATCCAGTAAAAGATAGAGTAGTAAAGTGGCAACTTCCTGTTGAAGAATGTAAAGATACTGATACTGATGAGACAGAATATTTTATCAGTTTCCCTGATGATTTATTAGAAGCAGCAAATCTGAAGGAAGGTGATACTGTGGAGTGGATTGACCGTGGGGACGGTAGTTTTGAGTTGCGTAAAGTAACTAAACCACTTGGAATGGATGAGTGTTGATGTATACAATCAAACTTCTTGCACCCGCTGCTTTAATGTTATGTGCCGAAAGTGCATTATCTAATCAAGGATATTGTGCTCTTGACCAACCCAAACCATCTGTGGTAAGATACTACGAAGCTGGTAAGTCCTGTTATGTTGAAGGGACTTTTTACACTAAATGCGAGGACCGATTAAATGGCACTAAGTAAACAAACTTTAGATCATATCTTGGAAGCAGAATCACATCTTCGTGCTGCTATTCGTGTTGCATCTACATCAGAAAAACCATTAGTTGTAAAACAACTGTCACAAGTTCTTCTTGATATGGAAAACTGCAAAAAAATCGAAGAACTGATGGATATGTTGGAAGATAGAAAACCAGGAAGTCGTGGTAGTTTTGGTTCTTTCTTCAACGATTAAGAACTGTTAAACAATCCCAAAGAGAATATTAAGAAACCACACAACCCCCTTAAATAGTGTTAGGATATGGACATAATCACGGGAGCAAAACTTATGACTCTTCCTTCAAAGGGAAATAAAAAACTTACAGACGAAGAGTTTAATGAAATGACTGCACTTAAAAATGTAATCAATCAACGCCCTGCTGCTGTAGTTCCTGAGAAGATGGAGCAATTTACTGAGTATCTTGTGCGAAGTTTGAGAGAAAAGGGTGGTTGAGTTTCTGGGGGGTTGACAACCCTCTTTTTTATGCTATACTTATCCAATGAACAAAACTTTTCTTAAATGGGCTGGCAATAAAACAAGAGTTCTGCCCCATCTTATTCCCCATATTGGTTATCCAAAGCGTTATTGTGAACCCTTTGGTGGTAGTCTTGCTGTTGCTTTGAATACACCAGCACAGCAATATATCCTCAACGATGTGAATAAGGATTTGGTAGCAATCTATCAGAATTTGGTAAATCCAAATGATGATAGTTTCATTCAATACTGCGAAGAACTATTCACGCCAGAGAATAATACAAGAGAAGTATATTTGGAGTTGCGAGAGCACTTCAATCAAGCAACAGATACTACAGAGAGAGCAAGGTTATTCATTTATTTGAATAAGCACTGTTTTAATGGACTATCAAGATATAATAGCAAAGGAATGTTTAATGTTCCTTATGGTAGAGAAGTTGTAAATAAGGATACTGGGGAGAAAGAAATACAAAGTGCTTACTTTCCCAGAGAGGAAATGATGAACTTCAGGATGTATTTCTTATCCAAACAATTGGTGAGGTTCACATCACTTTCTTTTGAAGATTCATCTCTGTATGAGGATTTGGAAGCAGGTGATGTTGTCTACTTTGACCCACCGTATGTTCCTGCATCAAATACTGCAAATTTCACAAGTTATGCGACTGATGGATTTACTTCTGACCAACAAGTTCAGTTAGCACAACTTGCAGAATCTCTTTCATCTAAAGGTATCAAAGTGATTGTATCAAATCACGATGTTCCTATTACAAGAGAACTCTACAAAAATGCTACAATCTATCAAATTCAAGTAACTAGAACGATTGCTGCAAAAGGCGGCAGTAGGAAAAAAGCAAGTGAACTCATAGCAGTTTACTAACTTGGATCCTCTAAAGTGTACCTATAATGTAAGCAACAAACTTGAAATGTCCACCCGAGCACGAATCGGTCTTGAACTTAAGAATGGTTCTATTCTCTCTGTGTATCACCACTGGGATGGTTATCCTGAATGGTTGGGTCGTATCCTGAACACTCATTACAACACTCGTCAGAAAGTTGCTGACTTGATTGATGGTGGTGATATGTCTTGCTGCTGGACTGATGACCGCTGGAATGATAGTGCAGTGAAGGGTGTTTATGGACCCAACTATTATTCTTATCGTAACGATGATTGTCCTCCTCGTCTTGATGCTGATTTGTGTGAGTATCTTCTGCCTGCTAATGGTGAAGAGTATGCCTATGTCTTCCGCAACGGTGAATGGGTGTGCTACAATATGAATTGTTATGAACAAAAACTTCCTGAAGTGATTGAAATCCCCTCTGCTGCGCTTGCTGTTTAATTCTTAGGTAAATTATTATGAAACAACAAAACGGATTTATTGACCCTGCTGTTGCTGCTATTGCTGTCGGTGTGGTTGTGATTGGTGGTCTCATCTTTATTGGTGGTCCACAATATAATGTGTGGCAGCAATCTCTTGCTGGTAAAGCAGAGTTGCAAAAAGCAGAATACACTCGTCAGGTAGCAGTTCTTGAAGCACAAGCAAAGAAAGATAGTGCTCAACAACTTGCTGATGCTGAAATCATCCGTGCTACTGGTGTTGCTAAGGCAAACCAAATCATTGGTGATAGTCTGAAGGACAACCGTGAGTATCTTCAGTATCTTTACATTACTGGTCTTGAAGAAGGATCTAACAAAGGTAATGTGACCATCTATGTTCCCACCGAAGGTGGTATGCCTGTTCCTACTCTTCAAATGAGCAAATGAACAAAAAGTACATTGTTGTTGGATTGATTGGTTTTGCAGTTATTCTTGGTTGGAATGTCTTTCTAATCCAGCGTGATGACAAAATGTATGATGCTTACTATCGCTCTAAGGCAATAGAGAATCTCAAGAAACCACCCTCTATAGAAATCAGATGAGTATTGTACTCGGTGTAGCAATCTACGCAGCACTGGTTGCATTTGTATCCTCCATTATGCTATATTACTTAAAGGTAATGTATTCACGCGAAGAAGCAAAACTTAAGGAGAAATCCAAATGATCCCCAAACGACTCCGTGACCTTATTAAACAAGCAGAAATGGACAAAGTAGCAGAAGAGTTCTGGAAAGAAGTTGAGCGTGAAGCAGCGAAACTTGAGGTAACTGTTGACTACTATCTCGCTGAGTTTTACTAATGACTTTTATTCTTGGTATGGGAATCGGTATTCTTTTGACTGTAGGAGTTTCTTTTATAGTTGCTTCCGACATTGACAATAACGACAACTAATCTTAAACTTAAGAGGTAATTTACAAAGACAAATGGCACAAAAGTTTCTTTACATCGTTGACCACTACATTCCTTTTCCGTCCAGTGAATACGGTGGACTTTGGAATGTGATTGCGGAAAACGACAATGAATGTTTTGATTTGATTTCTGCAGAAGATTCTGACAATTTTTATGAGCAACACTATACTACTCTTCGTGAAAATGTGTTAAGCGCGAGGACTTATGCGCTTGCTGAGGATGTAGAATCTGCAGTAGTTGAATCTTTTACAACCTGATGACTCACCACGTTACTCACACCAATAAAATGGTGTTTGATTTGAAGAAACAGTACCAAGAACGTATTGAACAACTGCAAAGTAAAATTGCAGAACAAGAACACGAAATCTCACAACTGCAGAAACAAATTGAGTATATGTCGCGTGACAAGTTCTATGATTGCTGAGTTTCCGCATAAAGCACCCGAAAATTATTATTATGAGTTCGAAGAGTTCAAGCGTGGAGTTATTGCTATATGGTTGTATTGCAATCGTAAGTTTGATTACAATAATGGTGCTCCCACAAGGACAATCTGGGGATTCTACAAATCCAAGACCAGAGAATACTTTGCCCCAATCAATAGTAAGACAGTTGGTGCTCGTGTAAATATCAACGACACGCGAAACTATTCAGCAATGCCTATCAAGCAGTCTCCATTGGATGCGTTCTTTGTATGACATACAAACCACAAGTCAATGATTATGTTGAATGGACAAAAGGTGTTGAAGGTTGGGTTTATTTTAGGGATGACGAATATGTTACGATTGAGTATGTTGTTCGTCCTAAAGACCAAGTAAACTATCACGCCTGCCCCATTCACGCAAATGAAAGATTGCTTGTTGTTTGTTATAAAGAAGATTGGAAACATTTAAAGTATGTTAAATCAAGAAAATCAAGATATGAAGAAGAACAGAACTGTCTGGCGATTGCTTGCTAAGGCACTTGGAGAAAAAGCAAGTAAATGTGATAAAGAAGCGGATAAGGTAGCACTTATCCGCCTTTTGATGTTTTTGAGCATTTTTATTACCAACTGCTTCATTATCGCTAATGCAATTCGACATTGGAATGATGAGACTAAGATAGAAGTATTTGTTGAAACTTCTAGTATGCCAGAATATCAAACTCCACCTATGAGAGTTGCAAATAAACCCCTTGAGTTTGAGTAACAATAAATAACTAAAAAGTTATTCATAAGATGGACGCTCAAGACATTCGCAATCTTCAAGAAGCATATATGGAAGTTGTTGAAAACCAGCAACTTGATGAGATGCCATATCAAGTAATGGGTTCTCCTGATGGAAAGAAAGAGAAGAAGATTGGTAAACCAGTAAAGAGTAGAAAGTATGCTGACGCAAGAGCAGCAGAACTTGAAGATACTCATAAAAAAACAGGTGGCAAATATCGTTCACAATATGTTGAGGATTATGACCTATACGACATCATTCTTTCGCACCTTCTTGATGAAGGATATGCTGATACTGAACAAGCAGCAACGGCAATTATGGGGAATATGAGTGAAGAGTGGAGAGAGAGTATTATGATTGCTGAAGGAATGACTATGAAGGACTTCAAGGCAAATCGTCAGAAGAATAAGAGGAGATCTGCTTCTGCTGATGCTGAGAAGAGAGGTCATGTAGGTAAGGAATGGTATAACAGTGGTAGAAGATATTCTCCAGATGAAGCAAAGAGAAGTCGTGCAAATATGGATGATGAAGAAAGACGCACGAGACATCGTAGTGCTGTAGATCCTGATAATGAGGATGATAATAACTACTCTGCAGATAAGACGAAGAATCCTAAGAAACTTCGTAAGCAAAAAGCAATGGGAGAATTAGGATAAAATGCTAACATTTAGAGAGTTCTACGAAATCTGCGAAGCAAAAAGACCAGACACTCCACCTCAAGCAGTTCCTGGAACTTACAAGAGGAGTGATACTGGTGTGCAAACTTATACTCTTCAAAGATATGAAGGTCCAGAAGGGAAACCAACAAAGAAAGAAGTTAATAAGTTAATTGTAAAGCGTAGTGGCGGAAAAGAAGTAACAAAGAGACTGAAAAAGTTAGCAAAATCTGTTAAAAAAATTGATTGATTTTTACTTGGATCCTCTAAAGTGTACCTATAATGTAAGCATGAAACAAATTATGGACTGCTTCGATGACATTCAAATTGAAGAATCTAATGGATTTGATTTTATTGAAAAAGATCTAACTGAACTCATTGAAGAATCTAACGACTTCAATCTTAATGAGTATCTTAACTCCAACTATGATTACTGACAGTTTCTAAACTGTCCACCAAATCACCCACACAGAACACTTTTCCTTTATTATTCTCAAATGACTGAACACATCCCCAACGTGCTCCCTCACATTCAAGAACTGAAAGATGCTTGGCGTCGTCAAGATTTTATCTTTACTAAGCAGCAACAAGAAGAATATGATTTGCTTCTTGCTACTCGCCGCGAACGTGTAAAGCAATTCTATACTGAAGGACGAGTATTCAAGGGTTCATATAAAGCAAAGGAAGTAGAGTTCTAAATACTAAAAAGTAGTGTTTAGATAACAATGAAAACCTTTCAGGAGTTTATGTCTATTTGCGAAGAAGTTGATGACAAGTCAAAAGCACTTGGATTCCAAGCAACAATCAGAAAAGCAAGACCTGGCGGTCGTATTGGTGCTGAACGCAAAAAGACAACTCCTGAAAAACGCCGTATGAAAGCAGTTGGCGGTGGTAAAATGGAACCAGCAAAAGAATACAAACCACGCAAGGATATTGGAAAACCAAAGGGTTCACAAATTCAACAACCAGAACAAGAGCGTGGATCTGCTAGAGAAAGACAACTGGCAGCAGCAAAAGAGGAAAGAAGAAAAGCAGCACAGGCAAGAATTGCTGCTAAGAAAGGTGGAGAATCACCAGCACCAGCAGCAGAAAAACCAAAAGCAAAAGAAGTAGTAAAAGCAGCAACTAAACTTCTTTCTAAGAAGAAAGCAACAGCAGAACCCGCTCCTGGATACAAACCACAAAAAGCATCTGGTCTAAGCAGACAAGAAAGATTGCATGTTACAAGAAAGGGAGAACAGAAACTCCGCGATCTTGTAATTGCAGGAGAAAGAGAAAGAGGTAAAAACATTAAGAGTGAGAAAGACCTCCAACACCGATACACTTCTCGCTGATACTTACTTGGATCCTCTAAAGTGTCCCTATAGTATAAGCACTCAAACGAAACAACATTATGCTCTGGCAAGACCGCAACGGTAACTGGTTCAGCACTGTTTCTCCTATCGACATGAAAATTGAGCGAGCAATGATTGAAGCAAACGCTAACAAAGTCTGGGAAGAAAAAGAGCGTTCTGGTGATTGGTTGTTTGATGAAATGTTTGGCGGTTGATTAACTGTCCGCCAGCACCCTTTCCAAGCGTCAGGAAGGGTGCTATAATGTCTTTTAGATACCAAACCACCTGAAACTCTGTAATTCGTAATGATTCCTCATCTGATCAATCTTCGTCCTCACCAAGAACGCGGAGTTGCTGCTATGCAACAGCATGATAAAGGTCAAGTCATTGTTCCTACTGGTGGTGGCAAGACTCTGAAGATGATCTATGATTGTCTGCGTGAGTTGCAGTCACAAACTCCCCAGACCATTGTTGTTGTTGCTCCGCGTATTCTTCTGGCAGAGCAACTGTCTTCGGAGTTCCTGGAGTTTATCACTAACGCTGCTGTTTTCCATGTTCACAGTGGCGAAACTCATCACGAGTCTTCTACTCGCCCTCAAGAGATTCGCAACTGGGTTGATGCTAATGCCGACAATCATCGCCTGATTGTAACCACCTACAACTCTCTGTCGCGTCTTCAAGTGGCAGAAGTTGATGTGGATACCATTTACTTTGACGAGGCACATAATTCTGTTCAGCGTCACTTTTTCCCTGCAACTGAGCACTTTGCTGCTAATGCACGCCGCTGCTACTTCTTCACTGCTACCAGGAAGACTTCGCTCACTCCTTCTAAACCTGGAATGAACGATCGTGATGTCTATGGAGATATTATTTGCCGCGTTTCTGCTCCTGAACTTGTTGATGGAGGATACATTATTGCTCCTAAGATTGTAGCGAAGAAGTTTGATGTACTTGCACCAAAGCAGGTAACTGCTGAATGTGACAGTAGCAATCTGATGGACACTCTGGAGGATATTGATTGCAAGAAAATCCTGGTATGTGTTAAGTCTGCGAAGCAACTTATCAACCTGATGTCTCATACTGACTGTGCTTCCCAACTAAATCAGCGTGGTTATTCTTACCTCTACATCACCTCAAAAACTGGAGCGATTATTGATGGTAAGAAAGTCAATCGTGAAGTATTCTTTGACACGCTCAATTCTTGGGGTCGTGACCCTAACAAGAAGTTTGTTTGCTTCCATCGCTCTATTTTGAGCGAAGGAATTAATGTCAGCGAACTAGAGGCGGTCGTCTTTCTTCGCAATATGGATGTGATTGAAATGACCCAAACTATTGGTCGGGTTCTTCGCCTTGGCGGCAAAGAAAAGGTCTTCGGTCTCTGTGTGGTGCCTGTATATTCCAAAGTTGGAGTATCTACAGAGCGAGCACTCCAGCGAGTTGTTGATGCTGTGTTTGAGAAGGGTGAGATGGTTGATAGTGTAGTGCGGCGGTGAGTCTCGCCTAAGAACCCAGTCACAGTCAGGGGTCAAAACCTGATTTTTCTTCAATTCTACTGCAGCGGTGTCATAGGTCATCCACTGCAACCAAATTCCTGATTTTTACTAAAGTATAGATTTTACCATGGATTTCGTTGAGTTCGTTCCTGCTTACAACCGAATTAAAGCAAAAGGTTTCATAAAGTCTCATCGCAAAGGTGATACTGGAGTTGGTCATACTTTTGAACAAGAACTTGGTTTGACTGAGAATTGTATCTCTGGTCCAGATATTGATGGAAAAGAGTTGAAAGCAGCAAGGAAAGGTGCTGGTGGAAAACAAACTCTCTTTACAAAGGAAGGTGAATGGCAGATACCTCAATTAAAGTTCCTAGAAACTTTTGGATTTCCTCACACAAAACACATTGGGGAATTGTCTGGACAATCTACTGTGACAAGAACCAAAAACAACAGAGGATTTTGGATTCATACTGATGATGAATATGTTTCCATAAAGCACGAAGAACTGGAGATTGTTAGGTGGGATTGGGATTCACTTATTAAACAGTTTGCTCACAAATTTCCATCTTGTGTTAAAGTATTTGCCGATGTTGAAGTTCGTAATGGTATAGAGTATTTTCACTACAATGAAGCGTATGTCTACATTTCTATTGATAAAAATCTGTTTCGTAAGGCAATCGAAGATGATGTAATTTCTATTGACTTACGACTGAGAACCCAGTATAATGTTGGCACTGGTAAGGGTGTTCGCAATCGTGGCACTTGCTTTCGTATAAATCACTCAAATATGGATAAATTGTTTGTAAAAGAGGTTCTTGAATGAAGGATGTTATTCTTTATGGTGACTGCCGCTCAACTCTTAAACATTTTGTAGACGCTGGTGTAAAAGCACAAATGTGTGTGACCTCTCCACCATACTACGGTCTGCGTGATTACGGTAACGAAGATAATCAAATTGGTTTAGAAGAGTCGCCTGAAGAGTTTATCTCCCAACTGGTAGAGGTGTTTCGCGGTGTGCGTGATGTTCTTACAGATGATGGCACATTGTGGGTTAACATTGGTGATTCTTATTACAACTATCGTTCTGGTAAAGGTCAGACACTACCTAAGCAATCTGTGGCATCTAACAACCAAGATTTGCCACAAATACGAAATCCTAGAAGAGGAAATAAACTTGAGGGTCTAAAGGATAAAGATTTGATTGGTATTCCTTGGATGCTAGCATTTGCTTTGCGTGCAGATGGTTGGTATCTACGACAGGATATTATTTGGAGCAAACCAAATCCAATGCCCGAAAGTATGAAAGATCGATGTACCAAATCTCACGAATATATCTTCCTCTTATCTAAGAGCAAGAACTATTATTTTGATGTTGATTCGATTAAAGAACCCACTGTAGATGGCAAGGAATTAAAACGGAAACGTAGTGTATGGGAAGTAACAACTAAACCATACAAAGGTTCTCACTTTGCAGTTTATCCTCCAGAACTTATTGAACCTTGTATTATTGCTGGTTCTCGTGAAGGTGACACTATTCTTGACCCATTTATGGGTAGTGGGACTACTGCTGCTGTTGCCAAATCTTTGGGAAGGAATTATGTTGGATGCGAACTTCACGAGGAGTATGGTAAATTGATTGAAAAGAGAGTTAGTGAAACTGTTGGTCTTACCAAGTTTATGTAACGATGAAAGAAGGATTTACAATGTTCAAGGATACATATGCTGCAATTCCGTTTGGGAATCAGTATCTTATCATTCACAATGGTCAGCAACTTGAGAAAGTTTGTAGGACCGAAAGTTCTGCGCGAAAGTATATCACAGACCACAAAAAAGGTAAGTCAATGGCAAAACTTCCAGTGAATTAAACTTGGATCCTCTAAAGTGTACCTATAGTGTAAGACGCATTTACCCTATGCCTCGCGCTCGCAAGCAAACTGCTAATGTCTCTGTTGCTCCCGAAGTGTCCGTCCCACAGGTACTGATTACTCGTGAACAATACTTCCAAGACATTCAGGTTCGCTGGCAAATCCATCAGTATGAAGTCAACAAACTTCGTGAAGATGTGGTGAAGTTCACTCAAACTGTTTCGCCTTATGTGAAGCAAGTATTGAACTTTATTGAACAACAAATATCTGCCCGTCGTGTGGCAGTATAAAAACTGACACAGGAGCACTTGCAATTTAGCAAGTGCTCCTTTATTGTACCTTTGTTCGTAAAACTTCAATGATTTTCCTCACTGTTCCTGGTCACGGTTGCGTCTATACTCTGTCGCAAGAAGATGGAGATGAGTTATATTATTCTCCCATTATGCAAAATGGCACTGTAGATCTTGAAGCGTTTGCTCCCGTAGGTCTTGATGATGTAGATATGGATGAAATGGAACTCTTTGATATTCGCAATCGTCTTGCTAAACTGATGCAAGTTTGATTGATTGAAACTTGGATCCTCGAAAGTGTACCTATAGTATGAGTAAGCAACCAATGCAAAATAAGCACCTTGAGCACCCTGAAGATGAAATCCTGACGGGTAATCTATCTGTTCTTGATTGGTTCTCTGAGGTTGATAGTTTTATCAGCGTCAAGATGGATGGTGCTCCTGCTATTGTTTGGGGCACTAATCCTGAGAATGGTAAGTTTTTTGTCTGCACCAAAGCAGCATTTAACAAGCAAAAGATTCGCCTTTGCTATAACGAAGATGACATCTTTACTCATTTTGGTGGACAACCAAGGGTAGCACAAATCCTCATCTTCTGTCTGGATTATCTTCCTCGCACTAACAATGTGTATCAGGGAGATTGGATTGGTTTCGGTAAAGGGTTGGATACATTCACGCCCAACACGATTACCTATCGTTTTCCTGAAGTTGTGCGTCAAGAGATTATCGTTGCTCCACATACTTACTACACTGGTGAGCGTCTGCCTGAAATGGTAGCACATCCTATCACTAGCAAGTTTGCAAGCACAAAGAAATGTTTGTTTGTGCAACCTGCTGTGTCGCTGAATCCTTATCGTGAAGATTTGGAGGATGTGTGTAACTTTGCTAAACAAATGAGCACTCTGTGTGAGTTTGTGAGCGACAAGAAAGCATCACAAATCAAAAAAGAGATTAACGCTTGCATCCGAGAGCAACGCACCATCCGTGAGGATGAAATTGCAGAAAAATGCGATTGTGACATCAACCTCATCAGATTGTGGAAGTTGGTGAAGTCTATCAAGGATGATTTGTTCCTGTTCATTCATGAAGAGGATGACATTGAATGTTTCCTCTGGGATGTTGCAGGTTTCCACGAGGGTTATGTCATTCATAACAAGTTTGGGTCTTACAAAGTAGTTGATCGTGAGGTATTCTCTCATGCCAACTTCACAATCGCAAAGAGTTGGTAACTTGGATCCTCGAAAGTGTACCTATAGTATGAGCACTCCTACGATGCAAGCACAAGCACAACAAACTATTGCAGAGAATGTGTATAAGAACACTCTGCTGCTGATTGAAGCACTGAAAGACAACTATCGTCAGTATTCTATTCGCGGTCACCAAAAGTTCGTGAATGATGCTGATAATCAAGAGTATCATCAGCGCAAGATTGATGAACTCAAGTCTGGCAAGTGTGACATTGATTATACTGTTGAGACTGGCAAAAAGTATCACAAAGTCATTCTGGTGAATGGTGGTGGATCGAGATCGGTTCACTGTTTTATCGACAAGCAAAATGGAGGCGTTTTCAAGTCAGCGTCGTGGCGTAGTCCTGCAAAGGGTGAGCGATACAATCTCTTGTTAATTAAGGACCGTGAATGGTTGTTTGAGAACGCAGATTGGTCGTCCGGATATCTTTACAAAAGGTGATTATTGCAAATAGTAACCTTTGGACTTTTTCCCTTTATAAAGGTCTCCCCTATCAATTTTATGTTCTCTACAAAACTTTCCAAGATTAAAAACTTCTACTATTTCTCCAGTTGGTGTTACTAACCGATGAACTTTTGCTAATGCCAACTCCGTGTTTTTTTGATTACTGCACCACTCAAGATTACTGACATTGTTGTTTGTTTTTACGCCATCAATGTGATTAACTTGAGGGAGATTATTTGGATTTGGAATGTAAGTTTCTGCGACCAAACGATGAACTTTTTTTAACTTCTGTCCTTCTTCCGTTTTAATCCAAACAGTCAAGTATCCCTTGCAATGATTATTAAATCTTCTTTTTTTTGGTTCTTTATCCAATACTACTCCCCACCCATCTCTTCCACGATTGCGCCAGTATGACCAAACTTCACCGTTTTCTGTGATAAAATAACCTTTATGTTCTGGGTGTTCTTTCATCTTTAATACCTGCATACTGTGTTATTATTTATAACCTATCTGTACGCAAAATGAACTACCTTTGTTTTGTTGATGGTTTGCTAGAATACGCTAGTTCAGACCCTTCTTCTTTCGCTCACTATCAGTTAGTGTATGCTGAAGAGCACAAAAATGCTAATGTTCAGTATCTTACTCTGACTGACGAAGAGTATGACGAAATGTTCCCTTATGAGGAGGATGAACAACCTTACCTTGATGGTTGGGAAGATTCGATTTTTGATGGAAATGAAGAATGAGCACAATCCCTGACACTGAAATGACTTATGATGAACAAATCAAAGAAATGACTGTCACAAAGTCTCTCAAACTTTTGCGTGATGGGTTCAAGAACGAACTTGCCACTGCTCTATTCGCAGATGAGCGCACAACTGAACTCTTTGCCCAACTGATTAGTGAGTTTGTAGAGACAAACATTCCTGTGGTTGATGATGAGAACCAGATGGAACTTTCTATGATGCTGTTGGAAACTCTTGACATTGTAGCACGATGACTTACTCTAACCTTTCAAAGATTCGCCCCAAACTTCGCACACAAGGAAACATTACAGGCAACTTCGGAAAACCCAAATCTAAGGGAGGTTCTACACTCAATGACATCGGTGGTAATGGTAACATAGGTGCGACACAGAATGAATACTTGAATCGTCTCTATTATGCTTTTGATAACACTACCGACTCTAAACTTCGTCACTTCATTTATACTGAAATCAAAAAGATTCTCATTCAACAAGGAAAGTGGTGAGTGATTCTTACTTGGATCCTCTAAAGTGTACCTATAGTATGAGCACAACCACTGAAATGGATCAAGTCTTTCACTATGTCACCAACTGGAAAGAAGGTAAGGTGATGCAAATGTTCATTCAACAAATCACCCCTGAGTATCAAGAATGTGACCACAAATATGTTGCTATTGCTCTCAATCCTGTAACTAACAAGAGCATGGTAATGTCTAATCCTCGCAGTCATTATGATACTCTCCAGTGGGTTCGTAAGTTCTGTGGTTCTTTCTCTCTTCTGTACTGATTATGAACAACTATCGACTCTTGATTGAGTATAAAGTCCCCAACAGTGCAGAGACTTACTATGAAGAAAGGTTCATCAAGTCTCGTTCATCTTGTGGTAAAATCGCTGATGATTACCTAGCACAAGACCGCACAAATCTTATCCGCTCTGTTGAAGTTACCCCTGTTTAATTATGTACCGCACTCTTTCTGAACTTCGTGACTCTATCAACCAAATGATTGAGAGTCAAGGTGAGAACGCTCCCTGTGCTGCGTTTGTATTCACTCAACACGATGTCGTTGAGTTTGATGGTGAGGACAATCAAGAGAAGTATTTTTCTTCTCTTTTCACTCAAGATGTGCTCGCTGATGTAGGCGGTTCCGACTACATTTACGAACAGATTGGTGAGGTGATTGATGATTCAATCCGTGACCGTAAGCAAATGTCCATCTACGCTAACTGATTATGACTAACAAAACACAACTTTTTGAGTTTCTGTATGAAACTTGCAAAAAGAATAATGGTGTCTTAGAAGATACTTTGCGTAACTACATTGACTCCTTAGATGAGGTGGAACTTTGCGAACTTGAGGATTTTCTTGTCAACAACTTTGGAGATGATTGATGACTGACGGTTACACTTTCAATCGCGTTAATTTTACTCCTAATGAGGAAAGTTGTATTCTTAAGTTTCTCAATCAAGCACGAGAATGTGGGTATCCTAGTGCAAACGAAGAATGGTATCCTGTGATCGATTCTATCTTCCAAAAATTCTTTAACTCTAACTTGAAAGAGGCACAAGAGTGGCAAACCCTGTGATTCTCACTTGTGTCTCACTGAGAACCCAGTCCACCACTGAAGCAAAAACCTGTTTTTTCTTCAATTCTACTGCAGCGGTGTCATAGGTCATTCACTGCAGGGAAATCCTCAATTTTTTCTAAAATACAAACAAACACATGAAGTACATCGTTGAACTCTACGTTGGTGGCAAAGTCTTCAAAGAAGAAGTGCAAGCAACCAACCCAAAAGATGCCCGTGAGACTGCACTGGCACGAAATCCTCACGCAAAAGTTGTTGCGGTCAATGTAAGTTTTCGTTGATTCTAACTTGGATCCTCTAAAGTGTACCTATAGTATGAGCAACACTTTCACCGTCCGTTTCGTATCCGATGCTCTGGATTCTCCCGAGTATATTGGACCTTTCTACACTGAAGATGACGCCCAAGACTATTGCGATGCCCGCAACGGTTCGCTATCACTTTCTGGGATTCCTTCCTGGGTTGCCTGTTACTCTGTCGTTGACTGATTAGTAATGCGAATTGCTTTCCTGATTGCTACTATTGCACTTGGTTTTAAAGTTGCAATTCCTGCTTATGCGACGGTGAATGAGTATCAAGAACGCCAAGCAGATCAGTTCTGCCAAATTGACCCTAACTACTGCAAATGATGCAATTCCAAGTTACTGAAATCGCTTTTGATTTTGATGATGAATGTCCGTATTGTGGCGAGAATCAATCTCCAGAACACGATGCAGAATGTGATGGATTCTTGGAGTTTGATTATGCCACTCAAGCAACAATCGGTCAAATCTGGGAGGCAGATGATGAAGAAGATTTAGTAGAAGAGATTACAACTGCCTACGGTTGGTGTATCAAATCCATTGATTATCGCCACATCTTGAAATGATTTCCCTCCCTAACTTCACAAACAAAATGACACTTACTCAAGACCAATACGATAAACTGCTTGCACTCTACATTGAGTCGATTGTTGATGGTATGGACCTCGACAGTTTGGTACAATTTGCAAGCGATACGATTGAAGAGAATCTCCGCGAAACTTGCTCACTTCCAGAAGAGTTAATCGAAGAGATTTCACGACTCTATGATGAGGATTATGTGAACGATTTGGTGGAAAGTGTAACACAAGAAAGTTGATAGCAACTTGGATCCTCTAAAGTGTACCTATAGTATCACCGCAATTCCACAATGTCCAAACTTACCACTTTGCAGGTATCTGCCAAACTGAATGTAACTGATTTCAGTGCATTTGATAAACCTGGCAAGAACAAAGGTGCTCGCGGGCAACTGTTAGAAATTGTCCTTGGAGTTCCTAACTCTTCTGACCTCAAAGATTTGGAGGATGGAGAGATTAAGACTTTTACAGTTGGTGAATCTATTGCTGCCACACAGTTGAAGCATTGTCTATCTGAAATCATTGAAGATTCTGTGTCTTTTGATGATAGTAAGGTTGGACAGAAACTGAAGCAAACTGTATATGTTGGATTCACCCGTGAGAACGATTATGTAGGTTCTGTTGTACTGAATGAGGAAACTCATCCCGAACACTATCAGGAACTGCGTGAGGATTATGAGTTCATTTGTGAGCAGATTCGCCGTGCATTTGATATTGAAAGCGAACTGAATACAATCACTGGACCTAACGGATTGCTGCAGATTCGCACCAAAGCATCTAAAACTAACGGTCGCTATGTTCCTCTCCGTTTCGCAGGTGTGACGCTTAAGGATAAAGGAATGGCATTTTATTTGTGTGGTTCATTCGGTCGCAATCTTTTCTGATAGCAACTTGGATCCTCTAAAGTGTACCTATAGTATGACTAACACCTCTTTCGACTTCCAAACCGACATCACTCCTGCACTTCTGGAGTTCATGTGCAACAATCACACAGATTTGAATGATTGTGTAGATTTCGTTTGCAATGTCTTTGACCTTGATGCAACTGACGAACTGATTGATTATGTTGCTGATGAGTTCGACGCTTTCTTCGGCAACTGATTCACACTCACTGTTTTACCACTAAATCACAATGACACACTACAATCCTTACGTTCAAAATCTCATTGAAATGGGATATGATGCCCAAGATTGTTACGCTGTTGCTGCAGTAGGTGAATTGAACCCTACTTATCCGCGTAACATTCACGGTCGCATCTTTGAGACTGAAGAAGAATATAAGCAAGCAGTTGCTGATTATATCAACGGTTTGTGATTCGTAAGAGTCACTAACTTGGATCCTCTAAAGTGTACCTATAGTATGAGCACTTACACTTCACCTCTCACCTCTAAAGTCTACGAAATCGTCAAGACTTCACACACACGAAACGCATGGGATTCTGAAGGCAATTTGACTCCTTATGTGCAATCTGTCTTTGACATCTATCACGAAGGCAAAAAAGTTCAGTTTGCATTAACTGCTGAAGGTGTTGCTGAGAGTGTAGCACATCTTGAGAATCCTGGTCGTGATGTATCTTCCCGCTTTGACTGAATGAGACGACAGAAAGTGAAAACAATTCTGTTAATCTTTATCGTTGCGAGTATCCTATCACCAGGAGTTCGTAACATCACTGCCACCACATTACACACTGTTGCTGACATTATTGCACCCCATGATTGAGACTGATTTCTACATTCTTTCCGAAGAACAATTTGCACAATTCTCACAACTTGCAGAGGAAATCAATGTGAGTATTGATTATTATTTGTGTGAGTTTTGTGATGTATCTGGACCTTTGATTGAAGTGTGATACTAACTTGGATCCTCTAAAGTGTACCTATAGTATGAGCACTTCCCAAATGTCCCAAATGTCTAAAGTCTACGCTGTGATTGGCGGTTTGGATTATGAAGGTGAAGACTTCAAATCTCTCCGCTTGTTTGATTGCTTCTCCGCTGCAGATGCTTACCTGAAGCATCTGGAAGCAAACTACGATTATGCTCTACTGGAAACCCGTGAGGTGAATGTAGAGTCTGCAATCGTTGCTTGATTGCAACTTGGATCCTCTAAAGTGTACCTATAGTATAACCACAACTTCCAACCATGCGAAAGATTGAACTCCAAATGAATAAAGCAATCATTGATTGCAAAGACTGGAAAAATGACAACACTGAAGTTCTCTATTCGCCCGAAAGAGATGCCTCTTATGTGTATCTTCACGGCAATCATATTGCAACGATTGGTGATACCTTCCTTGAACTTTACACCTGTGGTTATAGAACTGTAACCACCAAATCACGTCTCAATGCTATTCTGAAAGTTCATGGAAATGATGCTCGTATCTTTCAACGTGACTTTGAATGGTTTGTGATTGATAACGGCAACAAAGTTCCTTTCACTGAAGGTATGGTGCTTAACTGATGACTAACGAACAAAAGATTGAGGCATTACCCACAATCCGTACCTTCCCATATACGATTGGTCTCCGTACATACTTCTCGGAAGAAGAATATCAAAAAGCACTCCACGATTTCCTGACTTGGAGAAACCACCAACAGAGTAAAAGGAACCGCACTAATGATGACTAACGAACAAAAGATTGAGGCACTGACTAATCTTCTGGACAACGTGATTCACTCTCTGAGTATGAAACAATACGAGATTGAAGATGCAACTGAATCTCATAAGTGTGAAGTAGAAGCAGACAACTATTACCAAAAGATGCTCACTCTAACTGAATCAAACAAAATGTTCACGATTCGCTACTTTACACCGTATCAACAACAGTGGAGAACGCAAACATTCTCTACACTAGATGAAGCAAATCGTATGATTGAGTTCTACAAATCATGCGGAAGTCCTGCTGAACTCATTAACAACTAATCTTCCAATGTTACTCTCCAAACAGTCATTCAACAATCAACAAGTTCTCCCTTTCATAGTAAAGAAAGAGGATGAATATACTGAAGAAGGTAGTTACTCACTTCACCTATTCTCCCGAATCGTTATCACCAAGGAAGGAAAGAAATACCGATACTTACCTTTACGATTTGAAGGAGAAGAAGCACGATTCCGCAAACGTAGTGATGCAGAGGATTATGCAAGGTACAGATTAGCACTTGATTGATGATACACAGTGACCCCACATCAGGGGTCTTTTTTTATGCTTTTTCGTACCATCTATAACCATAAGCATTGCACCAAGTTTGCCCATTGTTTATACGTTGAATGTTGTTTTTGATATTAGCAACGCCACTATAATTACCATCACCTTTGATAAAGAATGACGCCTCACTCATACTACCAAATTCTACGATTTCGTTGGTTTTAATACTTACACCATAGACAGGTTTCTTTCTTTTTTCGTTGCTAATTGCAGCAATTTTTTTATAGTGTTCTATTGAATTTGTTTTTGTTGCTGGTGTCCAATCTGTTGGTTTTGATCTAAAGAAATACCAACCTTTTACCTGTAATTTGCTATTGTCGGGACTGTTAAGTGAGTGATGAATAGCGTGATTATTTGTACGATTTCCTTGTATTTCTTCTGCCGCATCTGCCATTGATTTCCACATCTTTTTACGCCCTAATGTTGGATTGATTCCATATACAGCACCACGAACATTTACTCTCTTTTCTATTACTTTAGGTGTTTCACCTTTCCAAGCCCATCTATATCCAAGTGCTTGAAATGTCACACCTTTAATGCAAGCAATTATCCCAGTTTTTCCCTTTTTATTTCCACAACTATCAGCAGCAATTCCTACACTCTCATAGTCTCTAACCCATTCACCTTCTAATGTATAACAACTCACTGCTTTGGAATGTGGATGATTTGCCCAATACTTTTTTGGTTTCTTTACACCATCACCACCTAATGTAATGTTATATCCATTCTTACCACAAGTATCAAGTTTGTTTATCCAAAAGGTTTCACGTTCATTAACATTATCATCGCTACATTCTTCCAATACTCTAAACTTAAAGTTATCTGCTCCGTACTTACATATGGCACGAACAATAGGCATAGAGTGAGATGAATTGTTCTCTGCTAAATTATCCTTACTTCTTGCGTTCTGTAGGTGTTGCTTCCATCTATCATATGGGTTGGGTTGTGTAGTCTTTCCCACATAGAGTTTGCTATTCTCAAGGTTGGTGATTGAGTAGATGTATGCCACTGAATTGATGAAAAATGTACTTGCGTTATTTATATTTAAGTGCTGAAATAATGATATTAGTTTTCCACAATGTTGTGGAAAAAGTATAATAAATGTGTGGAAAAACTGTTAGAATTGTGGAAAACTTATAGTCATTTAAATGTCTCTGGGGGTCGTTATCTTACAGGTCATTCTATCACACTCGCCCCCAAAATGTCAATACCCCCGCGTTCTCAAATCCCCACAATCCCCCCGCATAAATCCACCGACCCCTGATAAATACCCCCAGACCATTGACAAAAACCGCCCAGCATCTTATAGTAGTTTCATAACACACAGGAGCGAACTTATGTCAGTTGCATATCAGCAGGCACAGAAGCAGCGTTATAGGATTACTCTGGATCTATCAGTGTTCGGTGACTTCGACCCACACCAGATTGATTGGGAGAAGTTATTCAAGTTGGAACCTGCAGAGAAGTGTGATGCTTATGTTGAGGACCTAAGTACACCTGACCGATGGTAATTTGGTATCAATTTATACCATATAAGGCGTTTTTATTTTGTTAACATAAAGCATAAATAATCGGGTCTTTATGTTAACAAAATGAGAACACTAAAATATAAACATTTGGGCGACATGAGGATTATACGAGTCGCCCAAATAACCACTGATATTCTACCTCAACTGCAAGAGGTTATGCAACAGTTAGAGGAGAACGGTGAGGATAGTCGTGAGGTGATATTGCGCGTCTTAAGTGATATCGAAGACCGTCTGGGTAACTGAAACTTGGATCCTCTAAAGTGTACCTATAGTGTAAGGACAACCACAAACCACTAAGTGACTCAAATCGAACTGAACACCGCTATCGAGAATGCCTTCCAACTTTGTGCCGCTCAGAGTTGGGAACTGTTCGACGCCTGGTATGAGCGTCTGCACAATGTTCAGGTGATTGATAACATTGAGCACATCACAGAAATCGAAGCAGAGCATAACGAAACGAACCTCAATCTGATGCTCGCTGGTGTTATGCCTTCTGCCTGATTTCGTCTCTTAATTAACACTCACAACACACACAATGACTGTTACTTTCCAAGCAAATCTGACCGATACTGAGTATAACGGTTGGACGAATTATGAGACCTGGAATGTTGCTCTCTGGATTCAAAATGATGAGGGTTTCTATAGTCTTGCCCGTGAGGTAGGTAACTATGAAGACTTCGTAGATGCTCTGGAAGCGTGTTCTTTCAATTCCCTAAAAACGCCTGACGGAGTATCATTCAAAGACCCCAAGATTAACATCCTTGAGATTAACTCTGACGTGTTCGATTTCTGACCTTAAGTAACAACAAGGGGGGAATAAGATGCGCCCTATAAAGACACTTACTCAACACACACTGATTTACACTTTTCTTCTTCATTATGTCCAAGCAAGTTCTTCTTTCTCTGCTGGCACAAGGTAACAACGGCAGCGAAATTCTGTCCATTCTGGATGCAATCGTTGCTGATAATGTTGCTGGTTTCGATTATATCGAGTCGCCGCAACTTGAGTCGGCACTGGGTATTCCTACTCTGGAAGAGATTGCCTTCTGATTGTTAGTAACTGTATGCCCCTTGGTTGTTAGACAGAGCGTGAGCGATGTTGACACTGAGGGGCGTTTATGTTATGATTGGCAGTGATGCTTATCGGCAGTTAATTGCCGCCGATTTGTTATAGCGCCGCGCGGCGTTGTTATAAGCCCGCCGATGCCCCCCCCCCTTATTAAAAAAAGCAAACTACCCTAACCTACAGAGGTGACAAATCGACCGATAAATATCAATCTCATAAAAATTTTCCGGAGGTATTTCTAAGTGTTTGGATGGATTCACAAGAACGGTAAGAGTCGCCCCAATAAAAATAAATCAAAAGGTGCAGCAAGAACTTGTGCTCAAAAGAATGCTGCGAGAAAGCGAAAGAAGAAAAAATGAGAAGGAGAACACCATATTGGAATTTTTGGAGAGTGATACTCGCAGGTTGGATAATCAGATATCCAAAAACAATGGGTAGAATTGTATTAATCCCCCTGGGGGTTTTTGTTGTATTGATATATAATGCGTTAGTAAAATAAGTTTTTACTAAAAAATTTTCCGGAAAAAGTTTAATAAAAAATGGAAAAAATATACCACATATACGCAGGGGATAAGTGTTTATTCCACTCTATTAAAGAAGATGAGTTCTCGACCACTTGGAATACTCTGAAGAATATGGTGGAAATTATGAAAACTGATTACAATGCAGAGGATTTATCCTATGAGGAACTTATTGTAAATAAGGAAATTATTTTGAACTCCTCTCATTGACAAAAGCATATATAGACTGTTAAAATTGATGTTGAAGGTTATTTTAACTTATGGCAAAAGGATTCACTGTTAAAACTGTAGCACCAAAGAAGTCCACTGAAGAATGGGACTACGATGCGATTAAAGAAAGGATGAAGGGTAAGAGTATTGTATTCTGTCTTCCTGGACGAGGATGCTCTTATATCTTTTTGAAAGCATTTGTACAACTTTGTTTTGATATTGTACAAAATGGAATGAGTATTCAAATTTCTCAAGATTATTCATCAATGGTTAACTTTGCACGATGCAAGTGTCTTGGAGCAAATGTTCTCCGTGGACCAAACCAAAAACCTTGGGATGGAAAACTTCAATATGATTATCAGCTCTGGATTGATAATGATATTGTTTTTGATTCTAACAAGTTCTGGCAGCTTTGTGATTTAGCTCTTTCTGCTGAAGGAGAAGAGAAAGAAGTTGTTGCAGGTTGGTACGCAACAGAAGATGGTCACACAACTTCTGTCGCACACTGGTTAGAAGAAGATGATTTCCGTAAGAATGGTGGTGTAATGAACCACGAAACTGTGGAATCAATCAGCAAGCGTCGTAAGCCATTCACTGTAGATTACACAGGTTTTGGATGGGTTATGATTAAGAATGGAGTCTTTGAGAATCTTGAGTATCCTTGGTTTGCTCCGAAGATGCAAGTCTTTGAGTCTGGTAATGTTCAAGATATGTGTGGCGAAGATGTTTCATTCTGTCTTGATGCCAAGGATGCGGGGTTTGATATCTGGTGCGATCCTCGCATTAGAGTTGGACATGAAAAAACTCGCATTATCTAATGAACTATCACGTACTTTATAAAGGACGTAAAATTTATATGAACCTCACTACAGATGAATGTCTTGAGGTTCTTCAAGACTTATCTGAGCGTTTTTACTCGGGTGATGATATTGATCCTAATTTAATTGAACTGGAGGAAATTAACAATGGCTAAAGGTGGAAGTAATAAAACCGTATTTGAACCAGGAGCACCTAAAAAGACTCGTCAAGGACGTTCTGCTCGAACACTTCTCAGTGCAACCTCTCGCAATGGACGTAAGAAAAGGTATCGTGGTCAAGGGAAGTAAATGCTTCAATTAAATCCACAAATCCCAACCATTACCTTTTGGGGTAATGGTTGGGCTTTTTTTGTAATTGACCGTTCTCAAGAACACGATCTTGAATGGGTAGTTTTTCTAGATAGTAATGGGGAATGTTGGACTTTTAAAAACTCTGATATTCGTATTCAGAAGAACTATACTCTTCATAGAAATAATCCAATCGGATTTTCTTCATGTACTACTCAGATCCAATAGATGAATGGAACTCAATTCACAAGGAAGATCTGTGGGTATATAATAAACTGTTTCTAGCACGCTCTCTGGGGCACCTATGTGGTCCTGTAGGCGCATCTGTACCATCTCCAGACTACTATATCGTCCGACCAAGTATTAATTTACTCGGTATGGGACGATTTTCTCGTATAGAGTGGATTGATAATTCTACAGATCATCTTCACCCAGCAGAATTTTGGTGTGAGATATTTCAAGGAGAACATATTAGTGTAGATTTCAGAGATAGAAAAGCATAATTGGTTGTCTTAGGTGATAGATATGATAATAAGTCATTGTATAAATGGAAGAAATGGACTAAAATTGACAAAGATATTGAATTTCCTTTGATTCTAAACAACTTAAAAGGTAATTATGAGTGGATTAACTGTGAATTTATTGGCAATAAACTGATTGAAGTTCATTTTAGACGCAATCCAGACTTTCGTTATGGCAATTCAGTTGCAATTCCCGTTTGGAAAGGAGAAAAAATACAAAAAATAGAAGATTTTACCTTTGTTAAAGACGAAGACTATCTAAGAGAAGGGTTTTACATCGACACCCGGGATAGCAACCCCGTAAAAAGTTCTGATTTTAACTAATCAGGAGCAAAAATGGACCAAAAAATGCTGAGGGAAATCGCAAACGACGATATGAATCCCAAAAAACACGATTTTTTCCACCAAAATGAAATTCATTCAAAAATTCGCAATGATGAAGACTATGATGATTGGGAATATGGAACAGAACCTCTTTATGAATCAAAAAATCGGTAATAAATAAGATAGAATTATAACTAAAATGCCTTTAGAAAGGGTAAGTAAAGGATTTAAAGACATTAGTATGTCATTTCAGAGCAATCCTCTGACTAATGACTTGATTGCTATTAACAATGCAAATGCGATTGCTCGTTCCATTCGAAATATTGTCTTTACTTACCCTGGTGAAAAATTTTTTAATGAAGGTTTTGGTTCCAAAATTAATCGCTCTCTCTTTGAAAACCTAGATCAACTGACAGCTGAAAACATTAAGGATGAAATAGAGTATTCTATTTCAAACTATGAACCAAGAGTTTCTTTAAATCAAGTGGTCGTAATTCCAGATTATGATAACAATTCATTTGACGTATTAATTTCTTATAGAATTGTCGGTATTGATGTTACACCTCAACAGTTACAGTTTGTTTTGCAACCTATTAGGTAAATGCCATTAACAAATTTTTCAAATCTGGATTTTAACCAGATAAAAGCTTCTTTAAGAGACTATTTAAAAGCAAACTCAAATTTCACCGACTATGATTTTGAGGGATCTAATTTATCGTCTATACTTGATGTTTTAGCATATAACACATATATTACCTCATATAACGCAAACATGGTTGCGAATGAGGTTTTTATTGATAGTGCTACTCTTAGAGAGAATGTTGTTGCCCTCGCTAGGAATATTGGATATGTTCCTAGGTCAAGAAAAGCAGCAAGAGCTACGGTAAGCTTTTTTATTGATACCTCAAATATCACTCCTGTTCCAGCATCAATAACTCTAAAAAAAGGAATTGTAGCAACATCATCAAGTTCTTTTGGAAATCAATCATTTGTTTTTTCAATATTAGATGATGTGACTGTACCAGTAATTAATAAAGTAGCAACATTTAATGATTTAAAAATATATGAGGGTGTACTGCTAACAACATCTTTTACTTATTCTTCGAGAAATCCAAATCAAAGATTTATATTACCCAATCCTGGCGTAGATACTTCTTTAATCTCAGTATCAGTAAAAGATGACCAGAATTCAACCTCTTTGGTCAATTATTCTTTACAAAATAGTGTCTTTGATGTAGATAAGGATTCTACTGTCTATTATATCCAAGAAATTGAAGACGAAAGATATGAATTGCTTTTTGGTGATGGTATTTTATATGGCAAAAAACTTGAGAATGATAATTTTATAGAAGTTAATTATATTGTATCAAATGGTGATAGTGGAAATGGAGTAAATCAATTTGCTTTTTCCGGAAGATTAACATATACCAGAAATTCTGTAGAGTATACAGTAAACTCAGGAATTTCTTTGTTGGCAACTGGGTTAATTTCTTCTGGTGGAGAAAACATAGAAACTGTAGAATCTATTAAAAAATATTCAACAAGAATATATGCTTCCCAGAATAGAGCGTTGACTGCTAGTGATTATGAATCATTAATACCTTCAAAGATTTATCCAGAAACGGAATCAATATCAGTTTTTGGTGGAGAAGAGTTGATTCCTCCCCAATATGGAAAAGTTTTCATAAGTATTAAACCAAGGACTGGAGATTTTATTCCCAATTTAATAAAAGAAAATATTAAAAGAGATTTAAAGAAATACGCAGTGGCAGGAATTGTTCCTGAAATTTTAGATCTTAAGTATCTCTATATTGAGGTAGATTCTAAAATTTATTATAATACAAATTCCGCACAAGGATCTGATTATGTTTCGAGTATTGTTCAGTCAAATACCAATAAATATGCAGAATCAACCGAATTGAATAAGTATGGAGCAAGATTTAAATACAGTAAATTTCTTAAGATAATAGATGATAGTCATCCAGCAATAACATCAAACATCACTAAGATTCAAATGAGAAGGGATTTAAGAGTAGTCTTAAATTCTATAGCAGAATATCAGATTGGATTCGGCAATGCATTCCATATTAAGAGTATGAATGGATACAATGTGAAATCTACAGCATTTACTATTTCCGGAATACAAGGTTCTGTTTACTTATCGGACATCCCAGATACTAATGGAAATACTGGAAGCATGTTCCTTTTTACTGTACCAAGTGTTAATTCCAATGATGCAACTATAGTAAGAAGAAATGTTGGTAGAATTGATTATGTCAAAGGAATAATTACACTCAATCCAATAAATGTTTTATCTACCGATAAAGTAAAAGATGGACAATCAATCATTGAAATTTCAACTATTCCAAAATCAAATGATGTTATCGGATTACAGGATTTATATTTGCAGCTAGATATTAATAACAGTATATTTGAAATGATTACTGATCAAATATCATCAGGACTTGATCCATCTGCATCAAATTACATAGTAACTTCAAGCTACAGTAACGGGAATTTAGTAAGACAATAAAATGACAAAGAAAAGAGTAAAATTTAATACCATTTTAGAAAGACAGCTACCTTCTTATGTAAGGGAAGAATTTCCTTTAGTTGCTGAATTTTTAAAACAATATTATCTTTCTCAGGAATTTACTGGAGCTCCTTATGATTTGATACAAAATATTGATCAATATATTAAATTAGATGAAATTAAGAGCAATACAGACTTTGCGATTCTTTCAAATGATATTTCATTTGATGATGATGTTATTACGGTCTCCTCAGAATCTGGAACTATTGGTTTTCCAGATTCCTATGGTTTGATTAAAATTGATGATGAAATTATAACCTACGAATATAAAACTTCAAATTCTTTTGTTAATTGTATCAGAGGTTTTAGTGGAATTTCTTCTTACTCAAATGTTGGAATAAGCACAAGTAGAACTAATTCTCTATCGGATTTATCTGATCAACTCGTATTCGAATCAACAGAATCTAAAGAGCATTTATCTGGTTCAAAAATAACTAATTTAAGTTCGTTATTTTTAAAAGAGTTTTTAAAAAAGATAAAGTATCAATTAATTCCCGGATTTGAAGGGAGGGAATTATATAGTAATTTAGACCAATATCTATTTCTAAAACAATCAAAGGATTTTTATTCCTCAAAGGGAACAGATATTTCATATAAGATTCTATTTAAAGTTTTATATGGAGAAGATGTTGATATTGTAAAACCACAAAATAGTCTAATTAGACCATCAAATGCTGGATTTAATGTCATCAATGCTTTAGTTGTAGAATCTATAGAAGGAGACCCATATAATTTAAGAAACTCTACTTTATTTCAAGATGAGTATGGCGATATAACCAAATGTTATGCTTCAATATCTGATGTAGAAAAAATTTATTCTACGGAAGGAAAAGAGTATTATAGATTGGGATTTGATGGTGGGTATAATAGAGATATTGGTGTAAGTGGAGCACTATATGGAAACTTTTCCATACATCCCAAGACAAGAATAATAGGTGACGTAAATCCAGATGTATCAACAATTGATGTAGATTCTACAGTTGGATTCCCCTCTAGTGGTGATTTATTTGTAACTTATGAAGATGGTACAACAGGCGTAGTTTCATATGCATCAAAAAGTCTGACTCAGTTTTTTGGATGTGTAAATATAACTAAAAAAATATTCGATGCTTCTGATATTTCTTTAAATGTATTTGCATACGGATCCTCAAGTCAATCGGATAGTAATGAGACTATAAAAGTTAGAATTAATTCGGTACTAAATGAGGTGTCTCTTGTTGATGATGAAGCAGTTTATTATCAAATTTCGGGTGATAATGCAATAATTAGAACTTTAGGTGCTGATTCTATAGATCCAATTTCAAATAGTTGGATTTTTAACATCCAAACTACATACGAAGTTAAAGAAATATCCGTATTCAATTCTTCATCAAAAATTTATAGTGTAAAAACAAGCGATAAACACAATTTTGCAACTGGAGACTCGGTTAATTTAATTTCAAATAATGGTTCTAAAACTGTATTGTCCATTATTGGAGTTGTTTCAGATACTGAGGTTTATATTGGAAGTAATATTGCTGTTCCGACAAATTTCAAATATACTATAGAGAAAGTACTGACTAAAGTTAGACATACTCTATACAACGAACTATCAAATCAAAATGCAAATGTTCAAAATATTTACAAAATAAAAGAAAAAACTTTAGTTGCGTCTCCATCATTACCATTTTATAATGGACAGTCTCTCAATGCTTCTGATAGATCTTTATATATTAGTGGTACTTTTCCTGCCGGAGATACTTTTAGGATAACAAATCAAAAAGATCATGGATTCTATACGGGAGATTGTATTTACTACGAATCTTCGGGAGAAACTAGTGATATTCCAAGATCATTATTTGATAGTGGAGTTTATTATATAAAAAGAGTAGATGCAAATAATGTACAATTTGCCAAAAGTAGTTCAGATATTCAGAATTCCAAATTCTTAAAAACAGAAGAAAACATAAATGTAGCATCTGATAAAATTATTCTCCAACAATTCAAATCAAAATCATTAATATCACAAAAATTACTTAGAGAAATTTCTTTACCATATAATGATGGGAAGAATTATGAAACTTTTCCCGGACCTACCGGAATTCTTATTAACGGAACAGAAATATTAAATTATAAATCTAAAGATATAATTTATTATGGACCCGTAGAAAGTATTGATGTTTCTTCAGGAGGTTCTGAATATGATGTTATTAGTCCTCCTGTTTTAGATATAACTGATTCTATTGGAATTGGTGCTACTGGATATTGCGCCGTTTCTGGTGGTTTATTTGAAATTAGATTATTAGATCCCGGTTTTGATTATGTTTCAAAACCAACAATAAGAATTACTGGGGGAAATGGAGTTGGAGCTGTAGCAGATGTATCAACTAAATTTATAGATCATGAAGTATTTTTCAATTCTGAGCAAAAGTTTAATGAAGTTAATATAATTAACAACTCCATTGGTTTTTCTACTTATCATAAATTTAGAAATGCAGAAAAAATAACATATTATACAAATAATCAAAAAGGAGTTGGTGGAATTTCGACAAATGCGGAGTATTATGCCCGCGTTGTTGACTTAAAGACTTTAACAATCCATAATAGTGCCGAAGATGCTCTTGTTGGGATTAATACCGTTTCTTTAACCACATATGGTATAGGTAATCATTCATTCAAATGCATCAATAAAAAACAAGTTATTTCTACCATTAATGTTCTAAACCCAGGATTTGGATATCAAAATAAAATAAGAACTACCTCACCTTCGGGGATTAATACATCAACTAATAGTATTAATATAAATGAACACGATTTTAATTCTGGAGAAATAGTCAGATATACTAGCAGTGGAACAGCAATAGGTGGATTAACTAAAAACTCTGATTATTATTTGACTAAGATCGACGACAATAATTTTAAGCTATCAATTGTTGGGGTAAGTTCATCCAATCAAGATTTTTATTATACAACAAATCAATATGTAGATTTAACCTCTAGAGGAACTGGAGTACACTACTTTAACTATCAACCAATTTCTGTTGAAGTTGTGGGAGAAATTGGGGTTTCAACATCTGCCGGTGTGGATTTTGCGGCAAAAATTCAACCAGTTTTTAGGGGAGAAATAACATCTTTCCATTTACAAAATGGAGGAAGATCATATGGAACACCTGAAGTATTGAATTACCTCAGAGAACCACTTTTGATTTTAAGACAAGGAAAAAGTTCAGAAATAGTACCAATTATCAATAATGGAAGAATAGTAGAAGTTTTAGTTAATAATTCTGGTTATGATTATAATAATGCACCAACTATCAACATATCTGGAGATGGATTAGGCGCTGTTTTGGTGCCAATTGTTGAAAATGGTCAAATTAAACAAGTAAAAATAATAAATGGAGGAATTGGATATTCTCAAAAAAATACTTTTATTACAGTCCAAGATTCTGGTTCTGGGGCAACATTTAAATCAAAATTAAAATCATGGAATATAAATTTAGTGAGTAGGAATTTTAGCAATACAACTCCAGATGATGGATTCGTATTTTATAATTCATACACTAAAGGTGGTCTTCAGTACTCTCATTTATATGCACCAAGAAAACTTAGAGAATCAATATATTCTGTAGATCCTACAGGAAGACCATCTTATGGAAATTTTGATTTAAGTAGAGTAGGAGGAAGTGAAGTATCTTCGACTAAACATTCTCCGATAATTGGTTGGGCATATGATGGGAATCCAATCTATGGTCCATATGGATACGCTAAAAAGGACGCTTCCGGTGGCGGTTCAATAACACAGATGAAATCTGGGTATAAACTTGCACCAGTATCAAGTGATAGACCATCTGAAAAAATATACCCATTAGGGTTTTTTGTAGAAGATTACAAATATTATACTCGACTAAATCAAGATGATAGTGTTTTGGATGAGCATAATGGTAGATTTTGTGTTACTCCAGAATTTCCCAATGGAGTATACGCTTATTTTTGCACAATAGCAGCGACAACTACCAGAACATCTTCAAGTCCATTTCGAAATTACAGGATACCCGTATTTCCATATCTTATTGGAAATACTTTCAAGTCACGTCCAAATGAATTCAATTTTAAAGCCTCTTCAAATCAAGATGATATTGACTTAAACAAAACTGATTGGATTAGGTATACAAAAAATTATAACTTACTTGGAGAAAAATCTTACTACAAGTACTTAGATCTTCCAAATAGACTAAATCAAACATCTACTATAAAGTATGCATCTCCCGGAAATATACAAACAGTTGGTATATTGACTGGAGGTAATAACTATAGTATAAATGATTTATTAGTTTCTGATGAAACAGATACTAGAGGATATGGATTTTCTGCAAGAGTTTCTAAACTAAAAGGAAAGGAAGTAGAAACTATTAGCGTTGATAACATTGTTTCTTATAATGTAGAAATATATCCAGATTCTGGGAGGGTGAATAGTTTTAATATTTTAGCAGAGAATCCGCATGAATTTAATACCGGTGATATTGTCACTATTTCAGGTCTCACCACTTCTTTGACAATATTCAACGAATTGTATTCTGCAGAAGTTCCAAGGAAAAACACTCTTTCTTTAATTAATACAGTTGGTCTTGGTACAACTGGAGCAACAGGTATAGTAACCTTTATTTCTGTTGGAGGAAACTTATCAAATATTCGTGAAAATGACATTTTCACGATAGGAACAGAAAAGGTTAAAGTTTTAAATGTAGATAAAAATTCATCGAGATTAAAAATCCTTAGGGCAGTCAATAACACTGTTGGTTCGTCTCACAGTTATTCTGATATTTTATATGAAAATTCAAGAAGATTGGTAATAAGTGATAGACTGACTAATCCTTTTAATTATTCATCAAATAGACAAATATATTTTAATCCTAGGGAATCTATTGGTGTCGGAACAGCGGTGGGAATAGGAACTACTATTTTTATTTCAAATCCGGGAGCAGGAGTTAGTTATGTTACGGTTCCAAGTAGATTAATTTACCTCCCAGATCATAAATTAGAAACTGGCGATCAGTTGATTTATGACTCAAATGGAGGAGATCCTATTGCAATTTCCACAAATGGTGAAGGAATTGGAGCAAATCTTGCGGATGGATCCTTAATTTATGCAACAAATGTATCTCCGAATTTTATAGGAATTTCTACAGTAAAAGTTGGAATTGGTTCAACAGGAACTATTGTTGGTATTGCATCAACACAAAGAAATCAGAGTATTCTTTACTTTACTTCTTTTGGAAGCGGTACTTATCATAGTTTTAAAACTAATTACAATTCATTGAGGGGGAATATTTCAAAGAATAAAACGATTGTTTCTACAGCAACAACTCATGGATTGTCTGATGGAGACATTGTTTTTGTTGATGTTAATCCTTCAATATCAACATCATTCGTAGTAGCATATAGTGATTATAATAGAAAATTAGTAATTAATCCAAAATCATTTTCTCCAGTTGGTGTTAACACTTTAACTAATTCTATAACCATTGAAAACCATGGATTTACCACTGGTCAACAAGTAATCCAAACTTCTCCTTCTAAAGTATTGAAAAATGAAAAAGATTATTATGTTATTGTCATTGATAAGGATACTATAAAGTTGTCCGATAATTATTATAATTCTATTCAATACGATCCTGTCGTCGTTGGATTGTCCTCACAATTCGGTGGAACTTTATCTTTGGTAAATCCTCCAATAAAATTATATAAGAATAGCACAGTATTTTTTGATGTATCAGATTCATCTTTATCATATACAAATTCTTCCCAAACTAAGTTTCCAGCGTTTAATTTTAATTTTTATACTAATTCTTCATTTGAAGAACTATTTGAATCGTCTAAAAATAGTAATTTCTTCAATATAAAAAGAGTTGGTACAGTTGGAATAAGTTCAAATGCGAGAATTTCATTAACTATAACTGATGATATTCCTAATAAACTTTACTACAGACTAGACCCTATTACTGCTTTCAACTTACCAAGTGTTAAATCCGAGATTTCAATAGATTCTTCAGTTTCTTCCCATAATGAAATTAGTATTGAAGATAGTCTTTATAATGGAAAATATTCTATTGTTTCAACTTCAGGAACAACTTTTACTTACAGCTTAAGAAAAAAACCAGAATCTAATTTTTACGATAAAACTCAAGCAATTATAAATTATCAAACCACTTCCAAAAATACAAAGGGATCTATCTCGGAAGTTGAAGTTGTATCAAATGGTCAAAATTATTATAATCTTCCAAAATTTTCCAAAATTTCATCTGGAATTGGATCTGGAGCAATATTAGATTACAATAGTAAAAATATTGGTAAAATTAAAAAAATAAAAATAAATGATATTGGATTTAATTATCCATCAGATTTTACTTTAAAACCAAATTTATCTTTACCACAAATTGCTAAAATTGAATTATTATCATCATTTGAATCAATACAAATACTTTCTTTGGGTAACGGATATAATCATCCACCAAAATTAGTAGTTTTAGATGGAGTTACAAAAAATATAGTTCCTGAAGTTGATTTAGAATATTCTTTTGGTGATAGTTTTGTTACTATTTTAAAAAATACTTATGGTATTAATAATGTTGAACCAATTATAATTCCAACACAAAATTCAAATGGAGTTGGAATATCTTCATTGGTCTATGATTTAACAAAAAATAGTGTTACTGCCACTTTATCAGTAGGATTCAGTACAGCAGATAGTTTCCCATTTGCTGTTAATGATAAAATTATGGTAGAAAATGTCAGTGTGGGTATTAATTCTACGGGTAGAGGATTCAATTCTAAGAATTATAATTATAAACTTTTCACAATTACTGCAGTTTCTGAGAATCTTGGAGGAATTGGAATTGTAACTTATACGATGAATAATGTTTTACAACCTGGAGAAACTCCAGGTGTATACAATTCCACAAATTCTTCCGCCAGAATTATTCCTGAGAAATATTTTCCTAAATTTAAAACAATTTTTAAGAAGAATAATTATCTAAAAGATGAAAAGATAAGATATTTGGGGGATGCTAAAACTGTCGGTGAAGTTGAGGGGTGGAATTCTCAAGTAAATCAACTAAGAATTTCTTCAAGAGAAAGAATAGAATCTGGTAAAATTATACAAGGGGATACCTCAAAAACACAAGGATTAATTTCTTCAGTTATTTCTGGAGATGCGTTTATTAATTTGGCACCATATTCTAAGGTTGAAGATGGTTGGGAAACTCAAATAGGATTTTTAAGCAATAACTTACAAAGAATTCAAGATAGTTTCTACTATCAGAATTTTTCATATTCATTAAAATCTAAAGTTCCATATGATACCTGGGAAGACGCAGTTGGATCATTAAATCATACATTAGGATTTAGAAAATTTGGCGATTATCAATGCGAACCCTCTTTAGATGAAGTTAAGAATAATCAGATTAATATTAGTCCAATAAGCTATGTCGATACTTTTACAGATATTGTCGGAGTTGCTGATTTAAATTGTTTTTATGACTTTGATTTGGCTAGAGAAAACGTACTTATTGATGACTCTTATCCATTTTCAGATCAAATTTATTTTTCCAGCAGAGTTCTTACGGATTATTATGAGTCACTGAATAACAGAGTATTGTCAATTGATGATTTTAGTGGTTCTTTCTATAATTTACCAAGATTCTCTAGATATGTCGTTCTGGACACTATTGATACTAATCAAATTCAATCACAGAAGTATATAACTTTTGTAAAAGATAGAAGATATGTTGGGCAGAGGCAATTAATGCTTGTTTCTGTTGTTTATGATGAAAAAGATGCATATTTAAATCAATATGGTAGAGTAGAAAGCGTCTATGATTTGGGTTCATTTGATTTTAAGAAAGAAGATAATCAAGGTTCTCTTCTTTTCTATCCAAATAGATCGCTTTGGAATGATTATGATGTATCAGTCTTATCTTATAATATAAAAGATGCTTTTGTTGGTATTGCAAGTACAAGTTTTGGTAATGTTGTTTATATAGATTCAAAAGTCAATCAAGTTTCTTCTGGAACAACAAGCGTAATTGGAATAGGAACAACATTTACTTCAGTGAAGGCAATAATAGAAATTTCTGCAGATAATGGGCAGCGCCAATTTGAAGAAATTACTGCTATTCACAATGGGACAAATATTGAATTTATTAATTATGGACAGTTGGTAACAAATTCTTCAGACAACAATCCATTATTATCTTTGGGAGAGTTTGATGCATATCTTGCAAATTCAAAAATAAATGTCGATTTTATTGCAACTCCCGGAATAGCTGTTACTATCAACTCTATTCAAATTTCTATTGCAAATACTGAATCATCTGGCATAGGAACCTACTATCTAAGACATTCTACAATTGAAGGGAGATCAACATCTATTGCATCATCCCCAACCCCAACAGCAAATGTAATTTCAGAATATTCGAGTTTACATAACGGGGCATATTTTATTGTTCAAATTTCAGATACTACAAATAATATTCATCAAATATCTGAGGTTATTGTAATTAACGATTCAGATAATTCTTATATCAGCGAATTTGCTATTTTGCAAGCAGCAAATGAAACAGGAATTGGAACTATAACTTCTAATAAAACTCCAAATTCTACTCAACTTTTATTCACTCCCATTGCAAATATAAACGCAGAGGTAAAAGTTTATTCAAATGCAATGAGAGATTATAGAGATGCTAGTAAACCATTGAACTTCAATGATTCTACAATAACTAACCAATCTGCAGTTTATCTCGGAGCTGCAGTTGATGTTAAGAGAACATTTGATTTAAATCATCAAGGAGAACCAATTTTTGAAAGATATTTTGATGGAAGTTCTCCTGCAATTGTTGATATAGATAGAGATTTAATTTATATCAAAAATCATTTCTTCGTTACTGGAGAAAAATTAACTTATTCTTCAGGAACTCTTGGTGAGATAAACCAACCAATAGGAATTACAACCACAGATTTTGGAGTGGGAATAGGTACTACTGACAGGTTACCTTCTACAGTTTATGCAATTAAGTTAGACCAAAATAGAATTAGATTGGCGAAGAGTGCTAGTAGCGCACTTAAATTTATACCTGAAATATTAAATTTAACTTCTCTTGGTATTGGAACCAATCATACTTTCACTGCAGCAAATCAAAATTCTAAAGGATTAATTACTCTAGACAATCTTATTCAGTCTCCACTAGTTGCCACAGCAACTACAACAATTCTTTCTACCAAGAATCTTATATCTGAAGATGTTTTATATGTCCACAATACTACAAATATTTTTAGTGGAGATTTATTAAGGATTGATGATGAGGTTATGAGGGTCGAGTCTGTTGGTGTTGGGTCAACAAACGCAGTAAGAGTAAATAGACCTTGGTTGGGCACCAAAGTAGAAGAACATGAATCTTTAACAAAAGTTGTTAAAGTAACTGGGAATTATAATATTGTACAAAATCAAATTCATTTCGTTGAAGCTCCATACGGAAGAGTTCCAATAGGAACACCAACAAATCCACCAGATGAAAGGGATTGGGAAAATATACAAACCAATTCCACTTTCTACGGAAGAATTTTTATGAGGTCTGGTGCAACAGGTTCAAATCAAGACACATACTATAAAAATTATCTTTACGATGATATTTCAAATCAGTTTGACGGCAAAAAAAATACATTTAGTTTAACATCGAATGCAGAGAATGTTTCTGGAGTTTCTGTAGAAAATGCTATAGTTATAATTAATGATATTTTCCAAGAACCTGGCGATATTGCTTCTTATGTCTTAGAAGAAGAAAATGTTGGATTTACTTCTATAAGATTTATTGGAGCAGGAACTTCATTGGCTTCTGATATTAATACATCTGGATTGCCTGCGGGTGGTATTATAGTTTCTGTCGGTTCAACATCAGGATTTGGATATCAACCATTAGTTTCCGCTGGAGGAACAGCAATTGTTTCGGATGCAGGAACTATCCAAGCAATTAGTATAGGAAACAGTGGGTCTGGATATAGACAAAAAATTCAAAATTCCTTTGGAACTAGAGATGTTCAGGTTAGAGTAGGGGTTTCAACATCTTCTTTAAATTCTAGAAGCATTCAATTTATTGGAACAGCTGCAGTAAGTAAAGGAAACATTGTTAGTGTTGCAATTACTAATCCGGGAATTGGATATACTCGTTCAAATCCCCCCTTTGTTATTTTTGATTCTCCACTTTCATACTCAGATTTACCTTTAGTTTATAGTCCATCTTCTTCTGGTGTTGGTACACAAGCAACGATTGATATTGTTGTTGGTCAGGGATCAAGTGTAGTTGATTTTGAGATAAAGAATCTGGGTTATGGATACAAATCTGGAGATATCTTAACAGTTTCAACTAATTCAATAGTTGGAATACCAACAGTACAAGGATCGCAATTTGAAGAGTTTCAAATAGAAGTTCAAAGAACTTTTACTGATAAATTTACTGCTTGGTCTATTGGAGAATTGCAGTTATTAGATTCTATTGATATACTTTTTACAGGAGAAAGAACTGTTTTCCCATTAATATATCAAGGACAATCGATTTCAATTTTAGCAGGTAAAGGATCTCTTATCAATATAAGAGATAACTTATTGGTATTTTTAAATAATATTCTTCAAGTTCCACAGAAATCTTATATATTTGATGGTGGAAGTGTAATTAGATTTGTTGAGCCCCCTAAAGAAGATGATGTTTGTAAAATTCTTTTCTATAAGGGAAGTGGGGAAATAGATGTTCCTTTTAGGAACATAATAGAAACAGTTAAAATGGGAGATGAGGTCAGACTTGAGTATGATTATTCTGCCGGACAAAACCCATTCTTACTTGAGGATAGAAGAACAGTTTTAGACATTAAAACTGTTGATTTAATAGAAACTAATCCTTATTTTGGTCCAGGTAACACTAATATCGAAAATCTAAACAGACCGATATCTTGGTATAAACAAACCAAGGACAAAATAATTAATCAAAAGCAAATTGGAAAGGATAGAATTCTATATGAGCCTTTGATACATCCATCGGCAAATATCATAAGTTCAGTTGGTGTTGGATCCACTCTTATTTTTGTTGACAATTGTAGACCATTTTTCAATCCAATAAATGAAAATGTATCTTCCTTAGAATTTCAAAAAGATATTTACTTGATTTCCCAAGATCAAGTTGCTTCAGCTACTGCTACTGCAGTTGTATCGTCAGCAGGAACTGTTTCTTCAATTGTTATTACTGACGGTGGATTTGGGTACACTGAAGCACCATCAGTAGTTGTTCAAAGTCCGGTAGGAATTGCTTCCACAACTACTACTTGTGTTTCTTATATTAGTTCTGGAATAGTGACTTCTATCATTGTAACTGGAGTTACTACAGGATATTCTCAAGAAAATCCACCATTAGTATTGATAGAACCACCAATTATTAAAATAGAATCTACTAAAGTTTTATCATATGGAGGAGATTTTGGAGTAATAACTGGAATTGCGACTACTTCTGTCGGAGTTGCTTCAACTGGAATAATATTTGATTTTATGATTCCAATAAACTCACCATTGAGAAACAGCAAAATAACAGGACTTACAACCGTGAGTCAAATAAAAACTGATTATTATTTCGTAGTTTCAAATTCAAATATTGGAAATGGACTTACATCATTGGATGAGAGTTCAAATATTGTCGGAATAGCAACTACATTTTTGGATGGTGTTTATAAGGCAGTTGATGTTTCAATAGAGCAATCTTCTATAATCGGAGTGGGAACAACATACATTGCAAGAGTTACTGTGAGTGTGGACAACTTAAACGGACTATCTGGAATTGGAATTAGTGATTATTATGGAGATTTTAGTTGGGGAAGAGTTATTCTAGATTACAGACAAAAGGAAAGTGCATTTAATGCATATACATTAAATGGATATTCGGGCATCTCTACTGGAACTATTTTAAAAAGAAAAAATCCATTAAAGTATTCTCAATATAAAAATCCATAGGAATCTACCATAAATAAAATAAAAAATTTCTAAAAAATGGCAGCAATTATAACTGATCAAATTAGAATACTCAATGCCAAAAATTTTGTTGCCGGAGTAACATCTTCAAATAATTCATATTACATATTCCTCGGACTACCAAACCCATATGAAGTCCAAAGTGATTGGGACTATAATCCACCATCACCAAAGGATAATTTCAATGAGGAAAATAGTTACTGGGATACTATCGTATCTCTAAAGAAGATACTCTCCACTGACGTTTCTCATGTTATTCCTAAAAGAGTATGGTCTTCGGGAATATCATATGATTATTATAGACATGATTATAGTAGATCTAATACTGCTTCAGTTTCTGGATCTACTAGTTTATATGCCGCTTCATATTATGTAATGAATAGTGATTATAGAGTATACATTTGTCTTCAGAATGGTACTGATCCAGAAAACCCCTCAGGGAAACCTTCATTAGATGAGCCTAGATTTACAGATTTAGAGCCTAGATCTGCAGGAACAAGTGGAGATGGATATGTTTGGAAATATTTGTATACAATAAAGCCAAGTGATATTATAAAATTTGAATCTACAGATTTTATTCCAGTACCTAAAGATTGGTCCACTAGCTCAGACAACTCTTTAGTTAGAGATAATGCTGTAGATGGATCTATAAAAACGGTTATCATAAATCCAAGTAGTTTGGACAACAGAGGTGTTGGTGTCGGAACAGCAAATAAAACATACACAAGAGTTCCGATTAAAGGCGATGGTCAGGGGGCAGAATGCACAATAACGATTGATAATGACCAGAAAGTAAGATCTGTTGTTGTTTCCAGTCAAGGATCCGGATATACCTATGCAAATGTTGATTTAAGGGGAGGAAATGTTCCTGAAGGAGTAATAAATCCAAAATTTGATGTTATTATTTCTCCAAAGGGAGGACATGGATACGATATTTACAAAGAACTTGGTGCGTATAATGTGCTCCTATATTCTAGAATAGAAAATGATTTCCAAAATCCAGACTTTATTACAGGAAATCAAATTGCTAGAGTTGGAATAGTAGCAAATCCGGAATCATTTGCTTCATCTGAGATATTAAGTACGAATAAAGCCAGTGGAGTTTATGCATTAAAACTAGCGGGAATAGGGTATAGTTCTGCAATTTTCTCACAAGATTCTTTTATTAAGCAAACTGTAGGGAATGGTGTAACTGCTATCGGTAGAGTAGTAAGTTATGATCAAACCACCGGTGTTCTTAAATATTGGCAAGATAGAACTCTTTCCGGATTCAATACAAATGGCGAAACTCAAGAATATCCCAACTTTGGGTACGAATTGACAAGGTTTACCAGTTCTCCTCTTGTTGGAGGTGGTCTAACAGTTACTGGAAATAGTGGAAATACTTTAAGTATAGATTCAACTTTTTCTGGTATATCTACAGTAATAAATAATAGGACATACTACCTTGGACAGTCTTTTGCGAACGGTTTATCTAATCCTGAAGTCAAAAAATATTCGGGAAATATAATATATGTTGATAACAGACCAGCAATTACCCGTTCATTAAATCAAAAAGAAGATATTAAGGTCATTTTGCAGTTTTAAAGAATTATGTCACAAGAAACAAATCTCAATGTTGCACCATATTTTGATGATTTTGATGCAAATAAAGATTATTATAAAGTTCTTTTTAAGCCAGGGTATCCTGTTCAAGCTAGAGAGTTAACAACTCTACAATCAACTTTACAAAATCAAATTGAAAAATTTGGACAACATTTTTTTAAAGAAGGTGCAAAAGTAATACCGGGAAATATTTCTTATAATCAGTCTTATTATGCTGTCCGACTAAACAATTCTTTTCTTGGAGTTCCCGTAGAAGCTTATATAGATCAATTAGTTGGAACAAAAATTATTGGAGAGACTTCTGGTATAACAGCAACAATTGATAAGGTTTTACCTTCAACTCAATCTGAAAGGGGAAATACAACATTATATGTAAATTATATCTCATCAAGTTTAATTAATAATTCTACTACAGAATTTTTAGATGGGGAAAATTTAATAACAACTACAACGATACAATCTGGATTACTGTCAAACAGTACAATTTCTGAAGGATCTCCTTTTGCATCAACGGTTTCTAGCGGAGCTAGCTCTGTGGGATCTTCATTTTCAATTAGTGAAGGAGTATACTTTATTCGTGGTCATTTTATCACAGTTAATACTGAGACATTAATATTAGATCAATATACAAACACTCCAAGTTATAGAGTTGGTTTGTATATTAATGAAGAAATTGTTACCTCAGATGTAGATGAATCTCTAAATGATAATTCTCAAGGTTATAATAATTACTCTTCTCCCGGAGCTGATAGATTAAAAATAACAGTATCTTTATTCAAAAAATCTTTAAACGATTATTCCGACAATAATTTCGTAGAACTAGCTTCAATCGAAAATGGTATCTTAAAAACCAACAGGGTAACCAAGGAATATTCATTAATTGCAGATGAACTTGCAAGAAGAACTTATGCAGAATCTGGTGACTATTATGTAACTCCTTTTGATTTAAGTGTTAAAGAATCTTTGAATGACAATCTTGGAAATGGTGGAATATTTAATGCAGGTCAGTTTACTTATGGGGGATCAATTCCGTCAGAAAGTTTAGCTTTATATCAAATTTCTCCAGGTAAAGCTTTTGTCAAGGGATATGAAGTTGAGACTATTTCAACAACATTTTTAGATGTTCCTAAACCAAGAGATACAAAAACTTTAGAAAATATTGCTGTTAATTATAATACCGGATCAACTCTTTCGCTGAATAGAGTTTATGGTTCTCCAATAGTAGGAATTGGGAATACTTATATTGTAAGTCTAAGAGATAGTAGAATTGGGACTGCATCTACAGATGCTGCCGGAAAAGAAATTGGTGTAGCTAGAGTCTATGATTTTAAATTAGAATCTGGCTCATATGACAGCCTAAATCCAAATTTAAATCAATGGACAATATCACTATATGATGTACAGACAACAACAGAAATTACCCTAAACCAACCGATTACACTTTCAACTCCCAATTTTATTACAGGGGCAAATAGCGGAGCAACAGCTTTTCTAAAAGATTCTGTTAATAATAGTAGGTCAATTGTACTTTATCAAAAGAATGGTGATTTTATACCCAATGAATCACTTATAATTGATGGAATAGAGGAGACAAGAACAGCTATAGCAGTAACATCATATTCAATTTCCGATGTTGAATCTATAAGAGGAACAGTAGGAACTGCTAAAACTTTCAATGCTAATGTTATCCAATCCCCATACTATAATATTGGTATAGCAACTATAAGTACGGCAAATGTACTAGGAATTAGTACAATAATAAGCACAAATCCAAATTTCCCAGGAAAAGTAGTTAAACCAGGAAATTTAGTAGAATTTAGTAATTTTAGTTCTCCATATCCAGTTTATGCAAGTGTAGTTAGTGTAGGAAAAACTTCAATATCAGTAACTGGAGTTACTACTGTTTTTGGAACTAATGAAGGAAAACTACCAAATTCAACACTAGAAGTAGTTGATCTTAAAGTACTTGGAGCTAAACTTTCAAGATCTAGCGATGATACTTTATTTACGGTATTACCAAGACCAAATGTTGCATCAATAAATTTATCAGAAACAACATTAACAATAAGAAAGGTATATGATGTAAACATAGTATCAAATCAGTTATCATCCACAGTTGCTGCTGGAGAAAATGAGACATTTCTACCATTTGATGAAGAGCGTTATACTCTTGTCAGAGAGGATGGAACCTTTGAAGTTTTAACAGAAGATAAATTCGATTTTATAAATGGTTCAAAAGAACTTCAAATTTATAATTTGGGAACAAATTCGGCAGCAACTTTAGTCACAACTCTCAGAAAAATAAAGCCAAAATCAAAAAATAAGTTAAAAAATAGAGTTGGTGTATATATTGTAGATAAATCAAGGAACGCAGCTTCTGGAACAGGAACTACAACTTTAAATGATGGATTGATTTATGGAAATTATCCATATGGAACAAGAGTTCAAGATGATGTAATATCATTAAATGTTCCCGATGTATTAAATGTTATTGCTGTTTATGAATCCAAGGATACCAGCGATCCAACTGCACCTAGGGCAACTTTATCATCAATTAATGGACCAACAACAAAAACAACAGATTTAATCATTGGCGAACAATTTGTTGGTCAAATTAGTGGTGCAATAGGTTTATATACCGAAAGATTGACCGATTCTGAGATAACATTTGTACCAGAAAATGAAACTAATTTCAAAGAAGGGGAACCAATAATTTTTAGAGAATCAAATATACAAGCTGTTATTACAACTATAGATTCTCCAAGTTCGAATATCTCTTCAAGTTATAAGTTTGATAATGGGCAAAATGGTTCTTTCTATGGATATGGATATATTTCAAGGAATTCTTCGGCATCTGAACCCGTATATAAAATAAAAGTTTATTACTCTAGTGGTTACCATCAAGAGTCTGATATTGGAGATATTACAACTATAGAATCCTATAGTGGATTTGATTATGTTAAAGATATCCAAACAACAAACTCCATAAGAAATTGTGATATGATTGACATTAGACCTAGAGTGTCTAATTATACAGTATCACAAAACTCAAGGTCTCCTCTTGAATTCTACGGAAGAGTATTTAATGCTGCAGGAAATTCTTCTGCTAATATTTTAGCATCAGATGAAGAAATTATAACATCATTCTCTTATTACTTGGGAAGAATTGATAGAGTATATTTAAGAAAAGATGGGACTTTCCAAATACAGTATGGAGTTCCTTCAGAAAAACCAGAAAAACCAATTACAGTCGATGATTCATTAGAAATTGCAACAGTAACACATTCTCCATATCTATTTGCGGTTTCGCAATCAACTGTTCAACTTCTTGAGCACAAAAGATATAGAATGGTTGATATTAAACAACTTGAGAATCGTATTAAGAATCTTGAGTATTACACCGCGCTTTCAATGCTAGAAACAAGCACGGCGAATTTATTTGTTGCAGATTCTGAAGGATTGGATCGTTTTAAATCAGGATTTTTTGTAGATAATTTTAGCACTCTACAATCACAAGAAAGTGGATTCCCATATCAAAATAGTATTGATATAAAAAATAAAGAACTAAGACCAAGACATTACACAACTGCAATTGATTTGGTTCAAGGTCCCGTAGAAGGATTAAATCCTTCTATCGATTATTCTGTTGAGCAACCAGAGGGTTCTAATATCATAAAAAATAGTGATTTAATTACTCTAAATTATTCTGAGGTTGAATATTTCAAACAACCATTTGCAACAAGAACTGAAAATGTAACTCCATTCGTAATTAGTTTTTGGCAAGGAACTACAGAATTAACACCAGCATCCGATACTTGGGTCGATACTGTTCGTTTAGATGCAAAAACAATTAATGTTGAAGGAAATTATGCCCAAACTATGGCTCTTGCTGCAGAGCAGTTTAATGTAGACCCTCAGACTGGATATTCTCCCACTGTTTGGAGCGCATGGGAAACAACATGGACTGGAAAGGAAGTTATTGAAACAGTACAAACCAGCAGTAAGACAACACAAAACTATGGACACTATGGGTATTATTGGTATGGTTATCCTTATGGTTATTATTATGGATACTGGGGATACTACGGATACTGGGGATACTACGGATGGCATAATCGTGGATGGTATAGCCAAACAACTACAGTCACTCAAGACAAATATAGAGAAGTAAAAGAAACTGGTGTTAAGAGCAGCACCGGTACAACAACCTTCGTTGTTGAGGAATTTGATAGACAGTCTATAGGTGATAAGGTAGTAAGTAGAAATCTTATTCAATACATGAGGTCTAGAAACATTCAGTTTGTTTCTAAGAACTTAAAACCATTAACACAACTATATGCTTTCTTCGATGGAATTGATGTAACAAAATATTGTGTACCTAAACTCCTTGAAATTAATATGATAAGCGGCGTCTTCCAAGTCGGAGAGGATGTTGTTGGTACTGTTATTAAAACTGGTATAAGTCCAACAGTTATAGCAGATAGTACTGCAAGTATTACATTTAGAGTTGCACAGTCTAATCATAAAGACGGTCAATATGATGCACCATCTTCAGTTTTCCCATTAAATCCATATACAAGTCAGCCCCTACCATCAACTTATTCTTCAACTTCTACAGTTTTGAATGTTGATACATTCTCTCTTTCTGCACAGTATCAAGGACAGTACTCCGGATATGTAGAAAGTGGTATGACACTGGTTGGAAAAACAAGTGGTGCTCAGGCAAGAATTACTAATGTCAGATTGCTTACTGATGTATACACATGGATTATTGGTAGTTTCTATCTACCCAACCCAAATGTATCAGCAAATCCAAGATTTGAAAATGGCAATAAAACTTTTACATTAATTAATAATAATTTAAACAATGCAGCTACTGCAGCTACATTAGCTGAAGAAGCATTTACTTCAAGTGGAACTTTGGAAACCGTTCAAGAAAATATCATTTCAACAAGAAATGGTAGAATTGAGCAAAAGCAACAAACCAAACAAGAGGCAGTATCCAAAACAACTGGGCCCCAATTGGTAGATACTCAAGTTACTTCCACAACAAATTATGGATACAGATGCTATTGGTGGGATCCTCTTGCACAATCATTCTTAGTTAATGAGAGTGGGGGAGTCTTTATTACTAAGTGTGATATCTTCTTTAAGACAAAAGAAGATGCTGAGACGCCAGTTTTTGTTCAGATTAGAACCATGCAAAATGGTTATCCTACAAGAGAAGTTCTACCATTTTCTGAAGTATTCTTAAGCCCAGACGAAGTAAAAACTTCTAATGATGGTAGTGTTGCAACAACATTTACTTTTAAAGCTCCAGTTTACTTGACTGGACCAGCCGAATACGCTCTTGTTGTTGGTTCATCTTCTTCAAAATATAATGTCTTTATTTCAAGAGTTGGTGTTGGTGAGGTTGATATTTTAACTCAATCCGCAGTTTCCACTCAACCAACACTTGGTTCTCTATTCAAGTCCCAAAATGCATCAACTTGGGAAGCTAGCCAATGGGAAGATCTTAAGTTTTCTCTTTATAGGGCAGAATTTGTTCCGGAAGGAAGAGTAGAATTTTATAATCCAGAATTGAGCATAGGAAATTCCCAAATTCCAACATTAATGCCAAACTCAATTTCAATGAATTCCAGAAAGATAAGAGTTTCTCTTTCTTCATCATTAACAGATGCTAATTTAGTTTTAGGTAATACAATTGTTCAAGGTGGAACAAATGCATCCGGAAATTATGTAGGAAGTGCAGGAATAGCTACAGGACAACTAGAGGTTATCAATTCTGGAATCGGATATACTCCGTCAGCAGGATCACTCACTTTCAATGATGTATCTTTAGTTACAATTACCGGAAGTGGGAGAAATGCTAAGGCTGATGTGACAATTAGTAGCGGAGTTGCTGTTGCAGCAACCATAAGTCAATCTGGAAATGGTTACAAAGTCGGAGATATCTTAGGAATTTCTACAATTGGAGGGAATTCGATAGGAAGAAATGCAACATTCTCTATAGTATCAATAGCAAGTACTAATGAACTTATTTTAGATAATGTTCAGGGTAATTTTGAAGTTGCTGGAGTAGGAAAAACTGTCAGTTATATTAATAGTGCAGGAATAACTAGTGCATTAAATTACTCAAATGGTGGAAATGTTCAAATAAATGATATTAATGTTGAAACAGATGGTCTTCACTTCACTGTAAATCACAAAAATCATGGTATGTATTTTAAAAATAACTATGTTAATATTTCAGGCGTTGAAAGTGATGTACCACCAACAAAATTATCAATACCATATCAAACTGGGGATAGTATTTTTATTGACGATCCATCTAATTTTACAACTTTTGAAAATGTTGGTGTCGCATCAACAAATCCAGGATATGTATTGATAGATAATCAACTTTTAGAATACACTTCTGTTAGCAGTGGTGCTCTTCGTGGAATTACTTCTTTTGGATATATCGATCCAGTATATCAAAATGTATTGAATTCATATCCAGGTGGAAGCATAGAATATTTGGCAGGAACTCCAGTTTACAAATATGAACTTAATGGAGTGTCTCTAAGAAGAATTAATACTGAGCATTATCTGGGCAATGCTTCAGTAAAAGATCCAATAACTTTTGATTCATATTCTATTAAAATTAGATCGAATCAAGAAGGTACAGATAGAAGTAACGGTCAATCTTTCCCAGCACTTTATTTCAATAATACAAAAAATGCGGGAGGATTTAACATAAAGGCATCACAAAATATTCCTTATGAATTAATTACTACAAGTATTCAGAATACAACTGTACAGGGAACTAGTTTGGATGCCGAAATAAGAACAATAAGTGGTTCTAGTATTAGTGGCAATGAAATTGCATATGTGGATCAAGGTTTTGAAACTATTCCGATTAATAAAACTCATTATTTTAATAGTCCAAGAATTATTGCTTCCAAAACTAACGAAACACAAAATATTGTTGACTTACCTGGCAAAAAATCATTGAATATTAGATTTAATTTGAGTACCTCCGATCCAAAGGTCTCTCCAGTTATTGATACCCAAAGAATGACAGCCGTTTTAACTTCAAACAGAGTTAATAAAGTTATCGGAAATTATGCAACTGATAATAGAGTAAATACTGTTGGTGTTGATCCATCTGCATTCCAATATCTATCAAAGGAAATTACATTAGAAAATCCTGCATCATCAATTAAAATTCTATTAGATGCTCACATCAATTCTTATTGTGATATTCGTGCTTTCTATGCAATAAGTGAGACTTCTAATTTTACTCCAATATTTACACCATTCCCAGGATACAATAACATTGATGTTACAACAAAACAAGTAATTAATCTTGAAGACAGTGATGGATTACCTGATGTTTTTGTCCAACCATCCTTAGCATTGGCATTTGAATCTGCAAATGTTGATTTTAGAGAATATACATTCACTGCAGATCAACTACCTTCATTTAGATTCTATAGAATTAAGTTAGTAATGACATCAACGAGTCAAGTGTATCCACCGAGAGTTAAAAATCTAAGAGTTATTTCACTTGCATAAAAAAAATTATGAATTACTTAAAAGTAGAAGGTCAAAACGACCTTTTTAGGGACCCAAAAACAAATTCGATTATTAATGCTAATATGTCAGAATATCAACAGTATCTGTCTAGACGTAATGTAAAAAATGAAGAACAGAAAAAAATTAACAGTTTGGAGCATGAAGTATCGAGTATAAAAAATGATTTAGATGAAATTAAAATGCTACTTAGAGGTTTGATAAATGAATCCAGATAATATAGAACTTGAAAATCTTAGTAAAAGCTTTGAATATTTTAAAGTTTGCTCAGAAATAGATAATATATCTAATATAGAAGATGCAAAAAACATTGCAAAATGCTATTTTAAATTATACTTAAAGCAGCAAGAAGTTGTATCTCAACTTTTAACAACCAAATCATAAATATTTTAAAAGAGAAGATAAATGGCGCAACCATCTACTAGACAAGAACTAATAGATTATTGTAAAAGAAAACTGGGTGCGCCAGTTTTGGAAATAAATGTTGCAGATGAACAAATTGAAGATTTAGTTGATGATGCCATCCAGTTTTTTCAAGAAAGACATTTTGATGGAGTCTATCCAACATTTTATAAGTATAAAGTAACTCAGAACGACATTGATAGAGGAAGAGCTAAAGGTCTTTCCGGAAATGTGGGCATAACGACTATTAGCGCCACGACAAATATTGCTGGCACAACAACTACTTTTAATTATTATGAAAATAGCAATTATCTCCAAGTTCCCCCTAATATTATTGGTGTAAATAAAATCTTTACTTTTGATGGGGCAAATACAATTACCCACAGTATGTTCAGCGTAAAATATCAATTATTCTTAAATGATGTTTACTACTGGGGGACCACTGAACTACTTTCTTATGCTATGGTCAAAACTTATTTGGAAGATTTGGATTTTCTTTTGAATACACAGAAACAAATTCGTTTTAATAAAAGGCAAGATAGATTATATTTGGATATTGATTGGGGTTCAGTAAGTGAGGGGCAGTATTTTGTAATTGATTGCTATTCAACTCTCGATCCAAATGATTATTCTAGAGTTTGGAATGACTCTTTCCTTAAACCATATCTAACCTCCTTGATTAAAAAACAATGGGGTCAGAATATGATGAAATTCACTGGAGTTAAACTTCCCGGTGGTGTTGAGTTGAATGGCAGACAAATGTATGATGATGCTCAAAGAGAAATAGATATTTTAATGGAAAAAATGTCAAATACATATGAGTTGCCACCTTTAGATATGATAGGTTAATCTCATGCTTAATCCATTTTTTCTTCAAGGATCAAAATCTGAGCAGGGTCTTATACAAGATTTAATAAATGAACAACTTAGAATGTATGGAGTTGAAGTTTATTATATACCTAGAAAGTATGTGACAGAAAGAACAATAATAAAAGAAGTAATAGAGTCTCTTTTCAATCAGGCTTTTCCTATAGAAGCTTATATTGAAAATTATGATGGATATGGCAATAATCCAACTATACTTTCAAAATTTGGTATACAGGCACTAAATGAATTAACAATTACAATTTCAAAAGAAAGATATGAAAATTACATATATCCACTAATAAAATCCAGACCCGGAATTAAATTAGCATCAAGACCGAAAGAAGGTGATTTAATTTATTTACCTTTGGGAGATAGATTATTTGAAATTAAATATGTTGAGCATGAAAAACCATTTTATCAATTACAAAAAAACTATACTTATGAATTAAGGTGCGAAATCTTTAGATATGAAGATGAAGTCATTGATACAGGTATTGCGGAAATAGATGATAATATAAGTGGTACTGGTATTGATGGAGAAAATGCTTCAATTGGTTCTATTCAAAAGCTTACCATGGTTGGGTCTGCAGTAACTGCTACAGCAACAGCACATATAGTAAATGGTGGTATAAGATACATAACTGTAACAAATAGAGGTGGTGGGTATCTAACAGCGCCAAAAGTTGGAATATCTTCAGCACCAATTGGAGGAAAAACTGGTATAGCAACAGCTATTATGATTGGCGGTATTGTTGTTTGCAATGACAATACAAATCCAAATTCAAAATCAGTTCAAAGTGTACAATTAATAAATTCTGGATTTGGATATACACAGTCTCCGGGAGTAAGATTTATTAGTGAAGAAGGTGGTGGTGCTACAGCAACAGCTACAATTGGAAATGGTGTTGTTGGTATTATAACTCTAACTAATGGGGGATCTGGTTATACATCACCGCCGACTATTTCTTTCAGTGGAATTTCTTCAGTTTCTGCAGCCGCAACTGCTGTCGTAAGTTCTGCGGGAACAATCACATCGATAAGAATTACAAACGCCGGATTGGGATATACCGTTTCCCCAACCATAATAATTGGAGCAGCGTCAACATCCTCTTATGGAAACTATATCTTTAACGAAGTAGTTGTTGGATCTGATAGTGGCACAAAAGGAAGAGTAAAATCTTGGAATTCTGTTACTAATGTTTTAGAATTATCAAATATTAACGGAGAATTTGTTGCGGGAGAAATGGTGACAGGAGAAGATTCTGGATCTTATCACGAATTGCGTTTTATTGATCAGTATCCAATTGATGATGGATATGCACAAAATTCTGAAATTGAATTGGAATCTGATTTAATAATTGACTTTAGTGAGAGAAACCCATTTGGAATGCCATAAATATTAGTTATTAGTAATAATTATTTTATAATAGGTTTCTATCATGTTTGAGTATTTCTATAACGAAATTTTAAGAAGAACTGTCATATCATTTGGTTCATTGTTTAATGATATAAAGATTAAGCATAAAAACACCGAAGATGATGTTGTAAGTATTATTAAGGTTCCTCTGGCATATGGACCTACTCAAAAATTTCTTGCCCGATTAGAGCAATCTGCAAATTTAAATAAACCAGTTCAAATTACACTCCCAAGGATGTCTTTTGAATTTACTGGGTTGACATATGATCCAACAAGAAAATCAACAACTACTCAAACATTTACAGCAAAAGATGTAAATGATACTAAGGAAACAAAAAAAGCATATTTACCTGTTCCATATAATATGCAATTTGAATTAAGCATCATGTCAAAATTAAATGATGATGCATTGCAAATTATTGAACAAATTCTTCCATATTTCCAACCAGCTTACACAATGACAGTGGAGTTAGTTGATAGTATTAATGAAAAAAGAGATATTCCTGTGGTATTAGAAAATATTACGATGCAGGATGACTATGAAGGAGATTTTACTACAAGAAGAGTTTTAATTTATACATTAAGATTTACTGCAAAGGTTTATCTATTTGGTCCTATTTCTTCTGCAACGAAGGACATTATCAAGAAAACTACTATCAGTTATATTACAGGAGATACTACAAATTCTCCAACAAGAGAAGTTGTATATTCCGCTCAACCAAGAGCAATCAAAAATTACACTGGCACTGTTTTAACCAACTTAGCAAAGGATGTTAATACTGAAGATACCCTAATTACCGTAAATAATGCAGCATCAATTGTCAAGAATTCTTATTTGGATATTGAGGGGGAAGAAGTTTATGTAAAACTTGTTTCTGGCAATGTTTTAACTGTAGAAAGAGGTAGAGATGAAACTCAGATTACATCTCATCTTTCCGGTGCTGAAGTTAAATCAATTACTCAGCAAGATAATCTCTTGATTGAAGATGGTGATGATTTTGGATTTAGTGGAAGTGCTTTTTAAACTATGGATAAAAAATTTAATTCTCTGAATGATGCTTTCAATTTAGAAAATAGTGGAAGTTTAGATATAGTTCCTACAGAAGTTGATTCTGTTGTAGAAAAAGTTGAAAAAATTTCTTCGGATTTTGATGATATAAAAAAAGATTACAATTACACAAGAGGAAATTTATATTCCTTAATAGAAAAGGGACAAGAGGCAATAAATGGAATTTTAGAACTTGCTCAAGAAAGTGAAATGCCAAGGGCTTATGAAGTTGCTGGTCAATTGATAAAAAGTGTTGCAGATGCAACTGACAAACTTATGGATTTGCAGAAGAAATTGAAAGATATTGAGGAACAAAAGCAATCTAAAAGCCCAACAACCGTCAATAATGCACTTTTTGTTGGTTCTACAGCTGATTTAGCTAAGTTATTGAAAAGTCAACTGAATCAAGAAGAATAAATAAATAAAATACTAAAATTATAAATGGCGGTTCCAGCAGTCAATATAACAATTGAAAGAGGGACAGATTTTGAAAGTGTCTTCACTGTAACAAATCCAGATGGATCAGCACTTAATTTAAATAATTTTTCTTCAGTCTCTAAAATAAAGAAGTTTCCATCTTCAGGAACTTCAACGCCCTTTTCTGTTGGAATTGTTACTTCAAGGGGACAGGTAATTCTTTCTATGGGAAGTACAGTATCTTCAACTTTAGAAGATGGAAGACATTATTATGATGTTGTCATTATTAACAATTCCACCGGAAAGAAAAAGAAAATCATTGAAGGTATGGCAATTGTGACACCCTCTGCGTCAGTTTAAGGAGATATAAATGACAGATTATAATGTCACTTTAGGATATACTTCAGACTTCGTTGTAACGCAGGAAGGTTACGCAGCCCAAGGAGCCCAAGGAACTCAAGGTTCTCAGGGGATTCAGGGACTTGATGGTTCTCAAGGTTCTCAAGGATTATCTGGAGAATTTGCTGGACAAGGTGTACAAGGAACTGAGGGTTCTCAGGGTCTACAAGGCACTGATGGAGCTCAGGGAGTACAGGGGTCTGATGGGGCACAGGGTGTACAAGGTGCTAATGGAACGCAAGGTTTACAAGGAACACAAGGTAGATCTGGACCACAAGGATTTGATGGAGCGCAGGGTCTACAAGGCGTCCAGGGTATTCAGGGAATTCAGGGTAATATAGGAACACAAGGTTCTATAGGTGTTCAAGGTCAAAGAGGTACTCAAGGAAATAATGGGTCTCAGGGATCTCAGGGATTACAGGGTCTCCAAGGTATTCAAGGTGATTATGGTTTTCAAGGAACTCAAGGTTTACAAGGTTCTCAAGGAAATTTAGGTTCTCAAGGTTTAAGGGGACCACTTGGTGACCAAGGAATTCAAGGTGTTCAAGGTTTACAGGGTCTTCAAGGTTTACAGGGTCTTCAGGGTCTTCAGGGTCTTCAGGGTTTATTAGGTTCTCAGGGTATTCAAGGGTTACGAGGTCAGCAAGGATCCCAAGGAACTCAAGGAGAACAAGGTATTCAAGGTTTACAGGGTCTTCAAGGTTCTCAGGGTCTTCAGGGTTTATTAGGTTCTCAGGGTTTCCAAGGTTCTCAAGGAAGAACTGGAACTCAAGGTAGTTTGGGTGTTCAAGGTAATCTCGGATCTCAAGGTATTCAGGGAGATATAGGTTTTCAAGGTTTACAAGGTATTCAGGGTTCTGGTTCTCAGGGAATTTCGGGAACTCAAGGTCTTCAAGGACTATCTGGAGAATTTGCTGGTCAAGGAGCTCAAGGTTCTTTAGGTTATCAGGGTTCGCAGGGTATTCAGGGTGGATTGAGTGCTCAAGGTTCTCAAGGATTATTAGGAACACAAGGACTTCAAGGTTCGCAGGGTATTCAGGGTGGATTAAGTACTCAAGGTTCTCAAGGTTCAATAGGAACACAAGGATCTCAGGGATTAATTGGTGTTCAAGGAAGATTGGGAAGTAAAGGAGATCTTGGTTCCCAAGGTTCCCAAGGTTCTCAGGGTTCTCAAGGTATTCAGGGAGACGAAGGACCTCAAGGTTCTCAAGGAATTAGAGGATTTGGACCCCAAGGTGTTCAAGGTGTTCAAGGTAATACTGGATTTGGATTGCAAGGAATTCAGGGATCTTTTGGCGATAGAGGTCCTCAAGGTCTTCAGGGAATTTTTGGTCCTCAAGGAATACAAGGTCTGCAAGGAACTAGTGGTTCTCAAGGTAGTCAAGGTCTCCAAGGATTATCTGGAGAATTTGCTGGACAAGGTGTTCAGGGGGCAGATGGTCCTCAAGGTATTCAAGGTATTCAAGGTATTCAAGGTATTCAAGGAGAAAATGGTCCTCAAGGTCCTCAAGGTCCTCAAGGTAGGTTTGGTGGAGTTGGTCCTCAAGGTTTCCAAGGAGCCCAAGGTATTCAGGGTGGTTTAAGTGCTCAAGGTTCTCAGGGATCTCAGGGAGATGTGGGTCTTCAAGGTCTTCAGGGACTATCCGGAGAATTTGCTGGGCAAGGAACTCAAGGTGCAATAGGAATTCAAGGATACGATGGTTCGCAAGGTTCTCAAGGTATTCAAGGATTACCTGGAGAATTTGCTGGACAAGGTGTTCAAGGGTCTCAGGGTGTTCAAGGAACTCAAGGTCTTCAAGGTCTTCAAGGTCTTCAGGGATTATCTGGACAATTTGCTGGACAGGGTGTACAGGGAAGTGTTGGTTCTCAAGGATTTCAAGGTGTTCAAGGTAATATAGGAGATCCTGGAAATGAAGGTCCACCGGGACCTGCAGGATCACAAGGAGTTCAGGGATCTATTGGTGAACAGGGCGAACAAGGTGAGCAAGGAGCTCAGGGTATCTCCGGAGAATTTGTTGCCCAAGGTGCCCAAGGTGCTCAAGGTTTAGGTGGAATTCAAGGTCTACAGGGTCTACAGGGTCTCCAAGGTCTCCAAGGATTATCCGGAGAATTTGCTGGACAAGGAACTCAAGGAACACAAGGTCTCCGAGGTGAACAAGGAGTTCAGGGCATTCAGGGTGTTCAAGGTATTCAAGGATTAGATGGAACTCAAGGTGCCCAAGGTTCACAAGGTCTCCAAGGTCCCCAAGGTCTTCAAGGTCTTCAAGGAATATCTGGAGAATTTGCTGGACAAGGAACTCAGGGAACACAAGGTAGAGTGGGAACTGGAGTTCAAGGTTCTTCTGGAAACCAAGGAATTCAGGGTCTTCAAGGTTCTCAAGGTTTTGAAGGTTCTCAAGGAGCTAGAGGTGAAAGAGGTCTTCAGGGTCTTCAAGGAATATCTGGAGAATTTGTTGGACAGGGGGCTCAAGGTTCTTCTGGATTATCGGGTTCTCAGGGTGCTCAAGGAATTCTTGGATCTACAGGTGTTCAGGGTTCTCAAGGTATCCCCGGAGAATTTGCTGGCCAAGGAGCCCAGGGGTCTGCTGGGTTTAGTGGTTCTCAGGGTTCTCAAGGTATCCCCGGAGAATTTGCGGGGCAAGGTACTCAAGGTTCTCAGGGGTTAATAGGTATTCAGGGTGAAATTGGAGCACAAGGAATTCAAGGTTTTGAGGGGCAAGGAATTCAAGGATCTGTCGGTGATATCGGTTCTATTGGACCTATAGGACCACAAGGAATTTCCGGACAATTTGCTGGACAAGGTGTACAGGGAAGTATTGGATCTCAAGGTATTATTGGATTTGGCATTCAAGGATCTCAAGGATTACCCGGAGAATTTGCTGGTCAAGGTGTCCAAGGTACTCAAGGCGTTCAAGGAAATACTGGATTTGGAATACAAGGTTCTCAAGGCATTCAAGGTTCTCAAGGTTCTCAGGGAAGATCTGGAAATGCAGGAGCTCAGGGAGCTCATGGTATACAAGGTGCTCAGGGTATTTCGGGAATTCTTGGTACTCAAGTAACAAGTATTTTATATGTAACCTCAGATGGAAACGACACAAACACAGGACTCAAACTCGGAGATGCAAAAAGAACAATTGGAGCAGCTCTCACAGTAGCAACAACTGGAACAGTTATTAAGGTTACTTCTGGACATTATGTAGAAAATAATCCACTAGTCCTTAAAAAACAAGTTTCAATTACTGGAGATAGTTTGAGAGAGGTATCAGTATCTCCACTAAATCCAGACCAAGATTTATTCCATGTTTCTGAAGGAAATTATGTGACTGAAATTTCATATACTGGTTCTTTAAATAAAGGAAAAGCAGTATTTGCATTTAATCCAAACCAGATAGGTTTTTCAAGCCAATCTCCTTATATTAGGAACTGTACTAATTTTATTGTCAACAGTATTGGAATGAAGATTGATGGTAACCATGTTCTTGGTCCATTTAAGAGTATGGTTACAGATTCCTTTACACAATACAATCAAAATGGTATTGGAGTTTCTATTACTAATGGTGGATATGCCCAGTTGGTATCATTGTTTACTATATGCAATGACATAGCTGTCTATTGCGGATCTGGTGGAGCATGTGATTTAACAAACTCAAATGCTTCATTCGGTAATTATGGTCTTGTTGCTGATGGTGTAGGTAGTAAGAGTTATACTGGAATTGTTACTGAACAATCTTCAGCAAATTCAAGTACATTCGTAGTTAATTTGAATTCTCCAATTTTAGGTATAGTTTCTGCAAGATATGATAATACCACTGGAATATTAACTGCAACTACAAATATTCCCCATAAGTTTTCAGTTGGAATGGGAGTATCTTTACATGGTTTGGAATTTAATTGCCCTTCAGGTCCCGGAATAGTCACATATCCTTCTGGAAGAAATGGGTATACATTCAATACCGTTTCTGTTGCTCCCGGTAGATACTATGATGCATATAATTTGATTCAATCAAATCGTCAAGAAATTGTTGATTTGGCATATAACGCCATAGGAGTTGCATATACTGACTTCACAAATCCAAGCCCAGATAAGTGCAAAAGAGATATTGGATATATTGTAGATGCAGTATCGATTGATGTTAGAGATTATACAAGTAAAAATACTTTAGATGCTACTAAAGCGTATTTTAAATTAGATGGATCAATTTTAACACATGGTGTTGATGGAGAAGTTCCTCAGACAATTGTTGGGTTTACTTCTGCAAGAGAATTAATGAAACTTGCGATTACTAATAATTTAACAAATAAGGATTTATCAATCATTGCAGATCCTCTTACAGGCATCAATACAAGTCCATCATCATGTGCCGATGTACAGTCATTCATAGACAATCTTGTTGGTATTATCACAACTCGCCTAAATGCAGGAAATATAAATGGAGCAAACGCTTTGCCAGCGGTTTCTATGGCAAGCACCACATTTAGTGTTTATGTTGGAGTTTCTACTCTTCCACATGCTCATATTTCAAATACAGGAACAGTAAATATCAGTATTGTAAGACCATTCGATGGTCAAGTAATTTATTTTGATAGATTATATTATACAATAAAAGGTATTGGTATATCATCTGGAGGTAGTGGATATACTGGACCTGCAATAGTAACTATTGATCCACCAGAGTCTGACTGGGGCATACCAGCGACTGCATCTGTGCAAATTACAAATGGATCAATTTCTTCAGTTGATATTATTTCCGAAGGTAGGGGATATACTGTTGCACCAAAAGTTACTTTTAGCTCCCCAAATGCAGGAATAAATACAGCCATAGGATCGGCAATTATTTCTCCTGTATATTATGCAGTATTGAGTTCGACTCCAATTTCAAGTGGAATCTGTACTATTACTGTTAATGATACAATTCCTTATGTAGTTGGTGTTGGCAGTGAAGTTAATTTCTTCAAACAAAGTCGTGTTTTAGCTTCTGGTCATTCTCTAGAATATATTGGTTCTGGTGTTGACATTGCAACAGCTCTTCCTAGAAATGGTGGTGTTCCTATTCAACAAAATGAAACTGATTCTAGAAATGGCGGATTGGTTGTTTATACTACTACCGATCAATCTGGCAATTTTAGAATTGGTGATGGAGTTGTTATTAATCAACAAACAGGAACAATCAGTGGTGCATCTTATACAAGAAGTTTATTTTCTACAATGACACCATTCATACTCGCATTAGGAGGATAATAACATGGCATTAGCACTTAATGTATTTCAGACAGTAACTTCAGTAGTTTCTACAAGTCCAGTAGAAGTTTACACTGCTCCAGTCGGATATACTGGCGTTGTTCTTTTGGCACAAGTCACAAATATCGGAGCATCTCCCTACGATATAACATTTATTCATAGAAGAAGCTCTACTGATACTGAATTGGTAAAAAATTATCCAATTTCGGGAAATGATACTGCAAATCTTCTCTCAGGAAAATTGGTTCTTGAGAGTGGAGATAAATTAGTTTTGTCGGGAAGTGATGCAACTAATTTAAAATTCATTGCAAGTATTTTAGAAACTCTTAACTAATACGAAAATGACAAAATATCTCAGTAACAGACAAAAAAATCTTAAGGTTGGTATCATATCATATACCGAAAGTAGTACGGTATTAGAAGTTACTGGGAAGGTTGGTATTGGTACAACAAATGCTTCATCAAAACTTCATGTAATTGATGATGTATTAATAACAGGTGTTGTTACCGCATCATCATTTTCTGGGACTGGTGGATATTTAACTCTAGGTTCTGCTGATGATGGAAGTTTAACATCATCAGGAGCATTGAATACATTCACAACCAATACAAAAATTGTCAATAGTATAGATGATTTAAACGAACTGGCATTTAATATTATTAGAAACACTGCAGTTACTAATGTCGATTTTTCATCAAATGTGGTGACTGGAGGTTCTCCTTTATCAATTACTTTATCAGTTACAAGTTCCGGAAACGCAAATAGGTATGATGTTGATTGGGGCGATGGAACTACAACTTCTAACTACGCTTCTGCTTCTATTCCACATACATATACCCAACCTGCGGGAGGATTATTCTCAATCTCTTTGGTCGCCAAAAATAACTCCGGAATTGGAGCAGGGAGTAGTTATTCTGCGGCAAAGAGTAATTATATTACAGTTTATACACCAGATCCAGTTGTTACTTTTGATTTATACAGAGCATCATCTGGAGGTACTGCTCTCTCAGGTAATGATTTATATGTTGTAGAAGGGCAATCTTTATACTTAGATAATAATACAACAAATACTAATGGCGCAACAGTTAATTATACAATGAACTGGGGAGATGGATCAACTAATGATTCTATCCTAATTAATACTGCTAATGGAGGTGCTGATGCTTCTGCCGCTAGACTTCAGCATACTTGGAGTCAAGGTACAAATAGTTCTACAAGTAGAGATACACTTACACTAACTTTAAACGCACACAATACAGCAAACCCATCTGTTATTCCTGCTACTGGAACATCACTATTAAAAGTTTATGATGATGCTCCAACTGCACCAGATGGACTAAGCAGCAAAACATTATCGAATGTTACTAGCACCGGGACTAGTCCAAGACTTGTTTCTGGATTTACTGATAATACTGGAGGTACAACACTAACAGCAGGTACTGATGTTAATCGCGTAACTAGTGGAACTGCTGAAGCAACAGCAATTTCTTCTTTTGCATATGATGCAAACAATGGAACTCTTACAGCACAGGTGAATGGTTCTTCAGATGGTTCCCGAGTATTAACTAGTGGAGATGATTCAGGAACTTATACGAGTTTGGTGATTACTGAAGAGAGTGATTATCAATTATTGAATTCTTCTGGTTCTACCACTACTTTCGCATCAAGCATATATTATCCAGGATTATATAAAGGATTCAAAGCAAAAGTTTCTAAATTAGTTTCTTCTTTAGCAACTGGTGTGAATAGTATGCAGTTGCTTCATAGTTCTACTGGAAATACTAATACAGTGCAGTTTGTGAAAGATGATATAACCGCTACACCCGTTGTCAGTATTTCTACAGCAACACTTACCGAAAATGTTGCCGGCACTTATCGATATGTTTCTGGTATTCCTTATTATAATACTGGTTCACCATCTCTTACTTTATCTGGACTGACAGTTACTAACCTTACTGGGCAGACATATACTAATCAATCTAATATTGTTGAAGTTGATACTGGAACAAACCAAGAAGGAACTTCAAGTGCGGCTACAAATGATACTGATTACACTTATGCTCAGATTGATGGTCCTTCAAGTATGCTGAGTGGTGGGATACCGATTGCTAATGTTGGAGTGTCTTCACCATATGCTATTGCAAGTTTGACCGTTCCAATCACATCATCAAGCGTAAGAACTGTTGATAGAGTTAGAGTTCGTGCTAAGAATGTAAATGGAACCAGTAGTTACACAAGTGATATTTCAACGAACATTCAAGTTCATACTGCATCTCAATCTGGAATTTCCGAAATTTCTATAGCAGTTCCTTCTGGACTTGGTGATGGAACTTACACTGACAATGGTAAGAGAATATATGATTTTGGTCCCGGAATTACTACAAACACTCCATCATATAGTGGCGTAACTAATTTTTACACCAACAACCCATATTCAGAATCTTCTTCTCCTGCGGGAATTACTGCAACAAGAGAAGCGGTTGTGAGATTGGGTAGCATCACTCATAATCAAGTGAACTACTCAACTGGATATCTCCCAGTTGGTCCAGATTTTTCATCTGGAAGAAGTGGAACTCAGTATTTCACTTTTGCATTTAGAAGAAAAGTTGTTGCTAACTTTGATATTAATATCACAAGTTCTACAGGTATTTCGGGTCTCTGGATTGCTGCACCCGGAACAAGTATAGATACTACAAGTGGATTAAATGGTTGGTTAAAAGCAGACACTGCTTATGCAGGTTCCGGTGTTCCGGGGAGTGGATCTGGTGGAAATGGTTCTGATGGTTGTGCTGTTACTAATGGAGATAGAATTATTGCTTCAACATCTTTAAGTGGTGGATATACTATGACCTTAGGTAGCGAAAATATGAGTAATGCTACTGGCAATGTTGTTCTCGTAAGAATTGCTTTAACATCTGGACAATCTATAACGAGTCTTAGCATAGGAGCTGCTGCGTAAAATGGCCATTTCAAACGATCAGAAGATTGATTATCTCTGGAAAAAACTTGGTTACGGTAGAACAAAAACCGATGTCTCGACAATCAAAGATGCGGTTAATGAATCTATTTCAAGTCCTCTACTAATAAGAGGGGATAATGTTTGGTCACAATCAAATCTAATTCCGGGAACAATTCCCGGCAGCAGCACATCAGTAGTTACTTTATATCCAACATCATTACCTGTAGAATGTATTGCTGATATTACATCATCAACAAATAGGACTTGGAAGACAAATATAACAGATTGGATTCCTCCCGAAATTGGTTCTACTTATCTTGTAAAAGTATATGTTCATACCTCAGGAAATGCAGCAACTGCCGCTTCATCAGGAACTCAATTAATTGCTGCTGGTTCTGGTAATAATGACGAATGGTTCTTTGATTATCAATCTGGAACTTTAAACTTTATTGGAACTAATCTTCCAAGTGGAGTCAATTTTAGTGGGAAGAGTATCTATATTAGTGGAGCAGTTTATAGTGGAGTTAAAGGAGTAGCAGTTGCTGGAGCAGCATCATCCTTTTCTTCAATATATGTTTCTGGTATTGGTACTGTTACTACTCTGGATAGCACTACAGGGGCAGTAACTAATCTCAGTGGTACAAATATCAACTATACTGGTATTGGTACTATTACAACTTTAAACGGCACTACAGCAAATTTAACCAATATCAGTGGTACTAATATCAATTACAATGGTATTGGTACTATTGCGACTTTAAACAGCACTACAGGAACAGTAACTAACCTTAGCGGTACAAGTGCAAATTATTCTGGAATCATAACTGCATCATCTTTCCACCCAAGTAGTGGATATATCCAAGCAGCGGATGGAACTAATTCATTCTACATCTATAGCGGAACTGGAAATGTAGCATTTCAGGGAACTATTGGTGTAGGTACAATCAATAACACATCCGGACATAAGGCACTTGATTTCGGTTCAACAACCACACCATCAGTTAATATTACAAATAGTTTAAATGTTGGTAGTGGAGTATCAGTTGTTGGTGTAGTAACGGCATCAAGTTTTAGCGGAACTGCAACATCTACAACTAATATTCCAAATTTAACTGGCGATGTAACTTCAGATAATACTGTAACTACTCTTGCAACAGTTAATAATAATGTTGGAACTTTTGGTTCCCAAACTTCAATTCCAAGCATCACTGTCAATGCAAAAGGTTTAGTTACTGGAGTAACTACCAGTTCAATTATTGTTGGTGATGGAACGCTTACTCTACAAACATCTGGCATTGGGTTGTCTGGATCACAAACTTTTACTGCTAATCAAAGTAATAATACAACATTTACGGTAACTTCTAATGCTACAAGCGATAACACTTCTTCATCAATAGTAGCAAGAGATTCGTCTGGCAATTTTAATGCGGGAATAATTACCGCTACAACATTTTCAGGATCTCTTCAAGGTAATGCATCTACAGCAACTGCTCTTCAAAACTCAAGAACATTTGAAATTACCGGAGATATTGTTGCATCTGCAATTAGTTTTGATGGAACCGGCAATGTATCATTAGCAGCAACAATTCAACCAAATAGTGTTGGATTAGGAACTGATACAACTGGGGATTATGTCCAAACAATTTCCGGAACTGCAAATCAAATTACAGTTACCAGCGGAACTGGAGAGAGTTCTTCACCAGTATTAAGCATCCCAAATCAATTTACTGCTCCACAAGATGTAACAGTTACGCGAGATTTATTTGTCAATCGCGATTTAAGTGTAACGGGTAATATTACAATTGGGGGAACATCTGCAGCAATCTTTTCACAATCATTAAATGTATTCGACCCAGACATTGTTCTTGGATTTAGAACTGATGCACTTGGCAATGATGTTTCAAATGATAATACGGCAAATCATGGTGGCGTTGCAGTCGCATCAACAGAAGGAACTCCATTAGTTCAGTTATTCATCGCTGGTATCGAAACAAATCCTGCCACATATAAGAAAATTATGTGGTTCAAGGCAGGTGAGTTTGCTGGACTCGGAACTGATGCTTGGTTGATAAACTATGCTGTAGGTATTGGCAGTACACAATTCCCATATGGAACCAGATTAGCGGCAGGTGCTGTTCAATTCACTGAAAGTGATTTAGCAGTCGTAAGAAATATTAATGCTTCTGGCATAAGCACCATTATAACTTTAAACAGCACCACAGGAACAGTAACTAATCTTAGTGGTACTGATATTAACTACAGTGGTGTTGGTACTATTGTCACTCTGAATAGTACCAACGGAACGGTAACTAACCTCAATGGTACTAATATCAATTATAGTGGTATTGGTACTATTGCAACTCTTAATAGTACTACTGGAACAGTAACTGATCTTAGTGGTACTGATATTAACTACAGCGGTGTCGGTACTGTAGTTAACCTAAATGGAACTAATATCAATTATACTGGTGTTGGCACTATTGCAACATTGAATAGTACTACTGGAGCAGTAACTAATCTCAGCGGCACTGATATTAACTACAGTGGTATTGGTACTATTACTACACTGAATAGCACTACTGGGACCGTAACTAACCTAAGTGGTACGAATGTAAATTATAATGGCATTGGTACTATTGCAACTCTTAATAGTACTACAGGGGCAGTAACTAACCTTAGTGGCACAAATGTTAATTATACTGGTATTGGTACTATTGCAACACTGAATAGTACTACAGGAACAGTAACCAATCTCAATGGAACTAATATCAATTATAGTGGTATTGGTACTATTGCAACTCTTAATAGTACTACTGGAACCGTAACTAACCTAAGTGGTACGAATGTAAATTATAATGGCATTGGTACTATAACCAATCTTGGTGGTATAAATGCCAATTATGCTGGTATTGGTACGATTGCGACTTTAAACAGCACTACAGGAACAGTAACCAACCTTAGTGGTACAAATATTGATTATACTGGTATTGGTACTATAACCAATCTTGGTGGTATTGATATCAATTATACTGGTATTGGTACTATTGCAACTTTAAACAGTACTACTGGTTCTGTTACAACTTTAATAGGAACAGATATTAACTATAGTGGTATTGGTACTGTAACCAACTTAAATGGAACTAATATCAATTATACTGGTATTGGCACTGTTGTTACACTGAATAGTACTGCAGGAACAGTAACCAATCTCAATGGAACTAATATCAACTATAGTGGTATTGGTACTATTGCGACTTTCAATAGTACAAACTCTACGATTGATAATTTAAATTCGACTAATATCAATGTTTCTGGTCTCTCCACTTTTGCTGGTATTACAACAGTTGCTGGACCAACATTATTCACCAAACAATTAAGTGTTTCTGGTGTTTCCACATTCCATGGTGATGTAAAAATTACTGATGGCAAGAGTGTTTACTTTGGTGACGGCAATGATTTAAGAATTTATCACGATGGGGGCAATAGTTTTATTCGCGATATTGGAGTTGGAAATCTCTTTATTGATGCTTCCAACACTTATCATAGAGCTAGCTCACATCTTTTCTATGATGATACGGGAAATAAAACTCTTGCTACTTTTACTGCGGATGGTTCGATTTCACTTTATTATGACAATTTAAAAGTATTTGAAACCTCTGGAATTGGTGCAACTGTTTATGGTACTCTAAACACTCAAGATCTTAATGTAACCGGAGTAGGTACTGTTACAACTTTGAACAGTACTACTGGATTCATCACAACTCTAACAGGAACAGATATTAATTATACTGGTATTAGTACTTTTACCACTCTAAACAGCACCGAAGGAACGGTAACTAATCTTAGTGGTACTGATATTAACTACAGTGGTATTGGTACTGTAACCAACTTAAATGGAACTAATATCAATTATACTGGTATTGGCACTGTTGTTACACTAAACAGCACTACAGGAACAGTAACTAATCTCAATGGTACTGATATTAACTATAGTGGTGTTGGTACTATTGCTACACTGAACAGTACTACTGGAACAGTAACTAATCTCAATGGTACTGATATTAACTATAGTGGTGTTGGTACTATTGCTACACTGAACAGTACTACTGGAACAGTAACTAATCTCAATGGTACTGATATTAACTATAGTGGTGTTGGTACTATTGCTACACTGAACAGTACTACTGGAACAGTAACTAATCTCAATGGTAC